>Ga0131853_10003297_pt1 | contig 28969 bp, 20 predicted proteins | sample TergutLab28metaG_FD_92764 | JGI IMG/M metagenome (GOLD analysis project Ga0131853, IMG submission 92764) | Labiotermes labralis P1 segment gut microbial communities from Petit-Saut dam, French Guiana - Lab288 P1 (version 2) (version 2) | ecosystem: Host-associated > Arthropoda: Insects >... | reverse complement strand
TATTCATATATATTGTATTACTATCTGTATCTGTTCTGCTTCATAGTGTTTTATTTGACTCCTGTTTTGATTCGGTTTGTCAAGATATGCGTATGTAGAGATCTCTACCTGATGATGGCCAATACAGGCCGGAACATGTAGTTGTTTCCATCGCATAGTCATTAAATACACCTCAGTGATTAAGTTGCGTTTGACTACATACCTTTTCCTAGTTTCACACACACATCGGGGATGACACACTTCCTAGAATTCAAAACGTGTGGTTTATATGACGTCCAAAATCTTGTGAATGATAGTCTTCCATTAAGCTCAGCTTTTACTGTAAAACTGTATGGATATGGTTAAGATTGCTGATGGCTTTTTAAAATTCTGGATGTCCAGACCCGATAAAAATGTTTCATAAAATGTTTGTTGAACCCACGTTCTCTGTTTACTTACATTCAAATGCGATGAGCTTCCTTTGAGAATATGGCACCTTGTCTGGGATTATTTAAGTATTGAATCACATTATCTGTACTAAGAAAAGTGTTACCTTTGGGGTGCTGTGCTTATCTTGTTCACTTGGAATAAATGCTGTTCACAATAAACCTTCATTTACTGGCCAAATATGGAGCACAGATTATATTTTATGGGGCATTATTAATGGAAGCTACATAAATTGAAGAAACATCATACTTTTTGTGCCAATTCACTGCTTACAAGGGGTTGATGGTACAAGCTTGGGACAAAGTGGTATAACATAATAAAGAAGCATAGCTGTTAATTAATGTCTACCTCAGAATATGAATGTACAGAACAAACAGTAACCAAACAAAGCTGTGCCTCTCTTTTAACCACCAACTGTCATGCATTACACTGTGTTTCTTCACACACATATTAGTTCTTGCTCATATTCGTTTCGGTGTTTATTTGCACCATCTTTGGGGAGCCTCAATCCAAAGTTCTTTCACAACGCATCAAATGTTTATGCACATATTATTAGCTCCCTGTAAAAGGCTGGCGTTTTTTAAAAAATACACAATTTCTGTATCAGCAAAGTTTTTCTGTTAAACATTCTATTAGTAAAAAGGTTAAGTTAGGAGTTAAGATCACTATTGAACACCTTAAAATTCTTCTGTTGTAGAATGGTAAAACAAGTTGAAAGTTAAAACACTAAATTTTGTCAGACTACTGATGTTAAAAAGTACAGGTGAGCCCAGATTTCAACATCATTGGTCCCAGAAATTTTAAGTATTTTATTTTCAACTTGTTTTACCATTGCACATCTAACCATTAACTTTTAACCTTTTTACTAATAACACATTGAATGAAGAAACTTTTATCGATACAGAAAGTAATGTATTGGTGAAAAAAACTACAACCTTTACAGACAGCTAATAACGTGTGCATAAACATTCAATGTGTTATCCAACAAGGTGCATGGTATGTATGATATTAAAACAAAGCTGTTATTATGATTAGCAAAAAATCACCAATACCACTGTTGCTGAAGGAAGTTGAAAACGAAGTATAAAGAAAGAACTGTTTTTCAGCACACTGCTTGACAAACTGTAAGAACAGCGTGAACTGCAGGCAAGTGTCTGCTGCTACAAGAAAAGTGCACTTTACTTTAATCTTAGTAAGAAAAAACTTGAAACATCATGGAAGACACTATTCACGTTGTATGTACCATCTCCTTGAATTCATGGAGGAATTTTCTTACAGTGTCTGTTCTTGATACACTGCTGAAATATACTTGGAAAAGTCATCACTTCAAAATCCTTGAATTGGAGAATAATATTACGTAAGATGGATTTTGAAGAAATAGGTTCTGACATAGATTTAACTGTCCCAAAATCATACCAAACAGCAGTGTTAATCTTCACATTCTTCTACCTTCTACACAGGACTTGTAAAATCAAACATCTTTATTCTGAATCATCTTGCATACAATACACATTTAGGAGATACAAAGTCCTGGCTTTTGTGTGTTTTTCGCAAATGTGTATCTTCTGTTGAAACATTTTTTTTGGTGTGATGTATATGTAAGAGAATACATAGAAAAATAATCTTCTTTGTCATTAAAGAGAGTGTATTATTATCTAGTTAAATATTGATTTTTGTAAACTATGCCTTTGTAGGCAACCTTTACAAATACAGCAAAATTCCCATAATCCAACTTGCATGGGATCAGGCAGGCATCAAATTATCAAATATTTTAGATTATTAGGCAGTAACTACACTGACCGAAGTTATTACAGGTAATCTTTTGTTACTGCTCCCATAATTGTCCAAACAACTAATCACAGTATTCCATTTTGATATCTCCTTCATCTGCTGGTTAAGTCATCAGGGTCCACTTATTTTTTTTCTGGAGTCTTCACAGGTGACTAGGAGACAAGGGGTCAGGAGATACCACAATAGTTGCTATACAGACATTTTTGGAGGCATTTTGGAAAATGTTCCTGTTTCACTGATGAAGCTTTTATTCTGGTAAAAAGCAAAACTTCCAGTCTTGGGAATACTCTTTTTAAAGTACCGAATTATCAGGATTTCAGGATTATCAGATATTGGATTAAAGGAATTTTGGTGTATTTCACATTTTTAGCATAAATTCATTACTTTGCTAAAGAAAGATTTATGCATGTCCTTCCTTACTCACTAACATTCTAACAAACTGATCCGTCATGATACTTGATACCAACATCACGACATCAGAAACAATTGCGTCTTTTTACGTTTTAATTTTCTGTCATCAGTAATACCAACATGACAATCAAGCATTTTCTGAGGTCGCCTGACCACATGTTACTAGCTACAGAAACAAGGCATCTGCATCCATTGTTGGCAATACTAACCTTCCAAGGTTTTTCTGCCAAAGGCCTTGCACTTGAAAAACAAGTATCAACCAACCACACACAGTGTATTTGGCACTTTTGTTCCATTACAAGAAACTGTGTTTGTCTGCATTCGACTAACACTCAAGCAACTAAATGACAAGATATTATATTTATGGTTTTGCCCAGCAAAATATGGTTTCTTTTTAGCACCTTCCAATATATCAGCACCAGATCCAGTATAATGCATATGTTGGGACACACATATTGTCTATAACAAGACACACCGAAAGAAAAGCAATATCACTGTTCCAGATGAATTTTTGGATCCCAAATGGAACAATGTTGTACACAGTTCTGTAATACATTAAACAACATGATAAAGTGAAGTCCCCATTGAAGGTTTCTTTTGACAGAACTGAATATGAAAGCTAAACCGAGGTTTATCTTCAACTGGGATAATTTAATACTCAGTTTTCAGTCTTGGTATAAGTAAAATTGTATGTTAGATGACAGGACATGGTTATTTGAGGAACACTGAACAGAAGTTCCGCTGTACCTGCCCAAACATCATCTGCTCTCAAAGATAGGGTTGCCAACCGTGATACAGGCGGCTCAAATTCCCTGGATCCCGAGCTTGCTGCAGTAATCGATTCACTTGTCCACTGACACTAGTTGAAGTCCCCTCTTCTATTCCTTGCAATTTCTGCCGCAACCGTACTAACGCTCGCTCTGCCATCCTATTCACCTCACCTGCTGTGGCTGTGTAAAAGTAATAGTGTTTTAATTCTATAGGACTCAGTAACAGTGAATACGCTTGAACAAGTCTGAATATTTCCTTGCGGCAATATAAGATTCCTTTGCATTAGAAATAAGAGCAATAATTAAATTTTATACAGAAATCGGTACTGTATTTTTTGGTACACATTTTGCATATGTTTATACCAAAACCAAGTAATATCACTAATGTTTTTGCACCTGAAAGACACTTCCAGTCACAAACAGTAGTAATATTGCTTCCTAGAATACTGAATTACTTAGTACTAGGCATGACAATACAGTCATCATAAAAGGAAGCAAAAATAAAACCTGCAAGTACTGAGAGTTTGTAAAGTTTTGAAATTCATTGTCGTACACCTATGAAATTACTTTCTGTTGAGAAGTAAATTAAACATTCCACAAGGGATACACCTGACATGTCCAAGGCAAACTAAACATAGTTTACAGTAATTTGTCACAAGTACGAAGAAACAAGAACGTAACAGAACGTGACTAATCAATCATGATGACAGTGACGTGAATGATATAAGGTGAACTCATCAAACTTTTGCATACAAGTCACCCATCATGGAATTAATCTTGTTGAGCCACTTGAAGAAATGTGTTACATCTATACAACACACCCTTTACATATGACATACAGACAAAAGAAAAGGTGAGGGGCAGTCATGATAATGAATCTTTGTGGATAGGTTGTGAATTATAGGGCATTGTGAAATGAGATAAGAACTTTGTCAATACAGTCAACAATCAAATGAGCAAAAGTCATCTGTTGTGATGTACAAGAGTGCCATTTTGTTACATGTACCAGATATGGAATCAGTGGATAAGTTTCTAATGATTCCTTACCCTCAGGGTCACTATAATTGATGTCTTGTTTGTGAGTCTGCTCCTGGATATTGTAAGCCTTGCTTGGGGATATTGTCCAAGCATATAAAGGATCATACAGAAGAACTTCTAAGATAGTTAGAATAGTTTCCTGGTTTTGTCTAAGTACAGACATCGTCTTCTCACAACACCTACAACACCATAACAGAAGATGTTACACACATTTATTTGGAGCAAATTCTTACACCTGTTCAGGGATGAAATAAATTAAACCCCCTTTGTTCAGTTAGCCATGCAAATCTACTAAATTCTGAGCCACTCATATAAGGAACAAGTACTATACATCTGTTTATGCTTCATGTTACAGATGGTAAAAGAGAGAAAACAAAAACTAATTTTTGATAGTTTTTGATTCTCCCATTCAACACACAAAGGAAAAAATTATACATAAAAAGCCATAGTACTTCTTAAGCCAGCAGCTGCATTCACTGAAATCAGTAATTCTTAAACTCACTCAAGACATCAGACACTCACTATTCATATGAGATTAAAATTGTTCAGTCCATTATTGAATGACTTCGTTTGTTTTCAGGTTTTTAAAGCAGTGGAGTTGAAGTCCTCATTCTGCTGGGGTACTGCACTCTGTCACTGGGTGTTTGTTACCCAGTGTTTTCAGACTTCACATGGCCTAATCTTCAATAATCAGATGTCAATTTAAGAATTTTTTATTGGAGATAATAACTCTACATGGTCTTTAAACATCAGGCAACAAAGACCCAATGATGGGCCAGAAAAAAGATATCTAATGAGTGAGTTACCTAAGACAGGTTGCTTGAACAATGCAATTAATATATACATACACACACACATATACATATATAAAACAGCCAGGATAGCATAATCATTCTTGAGATTAGGTTATGGGCTGAATGAACAAGGAATCACAGTGTGATTCCCAGCAGGGCAACTGACATTTTTCTACTCCAGTGCCCAGAACAGCACTGGGGCCCAATCAGCCTCCCATTCAATGGGTACCAGGGGCTCTTTCCCTGGTGTAATGCAGCCACAGCACAAAGCTGATGACACACCTCCATCTAGTGCCAAGGGAAAGAATAAGTGAAGCTGTATCTCCATTCCTCCATACACCTTCACAGCATGAAGAGGGGAAACTTTATTTTGCTTAACCACTGACGAGGCACAGCAGATATACACAAGCTAAACTAGGTGCTACTGTGGTAAATGTTCAATAGCTGAGGAAGAATTATGGACCTGTGAGAACGTGCCCCACTTGAATTAATCAAATATAACCATTATGCAAGTCTGAAGTCACAACACAATTTTCCACTGTGGGTAAGAATGGTAATTACTGATGTGTTCCCACTCTGTCCTTTTTGTGTAGGGCTATTTTTATGGTTTTCTTAAGCTACAATTACTACATTAATTAGAAACTCAAATGAAAACTTATGACACAAAAACATTTACAGTAAGAGCTATTTCTAAATTTAGTCTTCAAAATAATTTCCATTTTAATTCCTTAAAATGACATGCCTCCATTTTGAAGGCCTAGAACTTCACTTGCGGATGCTGGCCCTATTATCTCACCAATTTAGCCGCTAAAGGTTTCCTTTGTTTCACCGCCTTCAACAGTAATTTACAACTACATGTTCTTCCTGTTGTATGTTACCTTCTAAATACTCCCTCTATGCCAGACACACCCATGCCATCTTCCACATCTCTGGTGAGTCTGAAGGGTACAGTTTCAGGTGTAGGTAGAATATGCCCTTGTTCAAAAGCAATCCCTATAAAGAGAGCAAGAATATTACAGTGAACATACTGAAACTGTGAGTGAGATGCACAGCTGTGCATCCCTTCCAAAGTAGCAATGTTGTGTCACTGCTATCATCAGATGCACTTTTATCACCTTCTTACCACCATCACTGTCATTCCACCTTGCGCTCCTACAAATCGTCATTTCCCCACCGTCTTTTTAATCTTATTTTCTTAAGAGAAAGGTGCATGGTGGATTGTTGTGAGGGTTATGGTGGTAATTGTGGTGATTTGTCATGAGAGCATAAAGGGTAGGCTGGGTGGTAAACTACTGCAGAACAGTGAATGTATGGGACAGTGACAGAATGATGTGAGTGAAGGCTCTTCATTACTGTGCTTGGAGACATGGACAGAGATAGGAGGAAACAGTTGGTGAATGTTGCACTAGAGGATAGCCAAATTTAGAGACTAGGACAGCAGACACTGTATAACAGTTTATGACATGGGTCAGGAGAAAATGGTAGAGGACAACTGTGAGAAATGAGGGTAAAGGAACAGAGGATAAATAGCACTTATAAAGGAATTAAAATGCTGTTTGTAACAATGTCTGTTTATGTATATGTATTTGAGCCTGTAAGATGGAATTGTATTTTGAACAGATGACTTTCGAGCCAGTTTTGTACAAACAGTTGTTGTCCGTTAAATATACCCATTCTGTACTCCAATCCAAACCTCCCTCCTAAATCATGATACATGCAACCAAAAAATTATAATGGACTAATGAAAGGATGGATGATGATACATACTTGGTGAAGCCAAGGAGGATTATGGTATCTGTGAAGATACAAAGGGTTCTACAAAAAAGTGACATATGGGGCTCCTGTATGGTCCACATAATTAGGAATGGTGTTATGGGCTTGTGACCTCTTGCATGCAATTTCCTAATGAAAATGTCTACGGCAACAACTGGAAACTAAAAGCAATACTCAACAAATGAACATGTGTTATTTTAAAATTATGTTATGTACCGTGCAGAAGGTTGAAGTGTAACTACACGCTACATTACTATATACTTGACAGCTTACCAAAATCAATATGAATCACTTCAGCTGTAGATTTGTCCACTAGAATATTCACAGTGTGTCTGTCACCTAGTCCCAAGATGTAACCAATCATGGATGATGTTGCCACACTACAAGAGAAACAAACTAGCTAAGTTGTATACAAAGCAAGTGGCATGATTATCCACGAATGTCAAACTAGTTGTTGTTGTTATTATTGTTATTATTATTAATGTTATTGTTATTATTATTTGAACTTGTTAATGTTCAGATGACTTGCACTAATATAAAGGATACAGTGAAAATGTCTTAAGTTGTTTCTGGAAAAATTCAACAAATTAGGCTTATTATGTTTAAAAAAAAAGTCATACAGTGTACGCACAAACAGCATTTTGTAATTCTGTATGGACACTGACATTCACTTTAGTAGAATATTATGCCATATAAACGCTATATTAACTAATATATTTTCACCATCAAACCCCATTTTATGTCCCACATTCATCAGTGATTTTGACGCACTCTTGAGGAAATACTTTTTTTTTTAATAGCACAACTGGTAGATGAAATGCCCACTTTTGTGAAACCACTCCATAAGTACCAATTTTGCTTTCCCACATTTTACTGTTTTCACCTTCTTCTGGCTCTGCTGTTCATGTACAGGCTGAGTACTTTGTCTCTGTTTGATGTAATGAAACTTTAAACTAACAAAGAAATACCAAGTTCTTCAGCAAGGTTTTATGAGGAACATCTGGAATAGCATTCACTTTGTTTATAATGACCAGCTTGCCTGGAGTGGGTATTACATTACAGCACCAAAACAGAACTGCACAGTTCTTTGTACCTGTGTATGTAAGCAAGTCTCCGCTCAAACCAAACTCCTGGTGTTGGGAAATTCTCTAAGAAGAAGTAACGGAAGACTGGACGAAATGACTTGCATATATCAGTGTAAGTCCGAAGTTTCAATTCATTTGATTTTCCTGCCACATCCTATTAACAGGATAAAATCAACACATTAAATGTTTTATAGTGTCCTTCACTTAAGCTACTAATGCAAAGAAGAACAAACCACAAGTACCAATACACAAACAATACGTACAGCAAATATACAAATCATATCATTGTCCATTAAAAAGACTTGTACACAATGATAATGATGGGGTAGGGGGAGGAGTAGGAGGATGAGGAGGAGGAGGAGGAAAGTAATTGAAACATTCTTCAACAGACCTGCAAAATTTATACGTTACAACTACATTTTATTAAAATGTAAATTGGTAAAAAACATTATCAGCTCAATTTGCAAGTGCCATATTTACAAATTTTATTTTTACCTACTGCATCCTATTAAAACAATGACTCAGCTTAAAACAGGAACATAAGCTGTATTCACAGTGAAATTTCTAAGACATCTCACATTTCCTGTTTCATATCTGTTCGTTTTACTACAGTGAAAGCATCATTTAACATTTCTCATTTTACCGTCTTTCAAAAAAAAATTAAAATTTGCCAATTCAGTGACATTCGTATTAAATTCTTTCCATGTAAGAATTTCATCAGTTTGATGCTTAAAACCACTATCTTAAATGGGAAATCCATTATATTTTCATATGACTTTATGATCTAAAATTCTGTTTGACAGATGTCCCCTTGAAATACTGAGTAAAAAGGTATTCTGTGTTTTTATCACACGTAGGATTTAATTCTGAAAAGAACAAAATGTGTGCACAAAGCATGTTGCCAATTTCACTACTTCCCTGGGAAAGAAAACTACAGTATTTTAATCACACTTACTACATTTTTCCCATGCTTTGTGCAGTCTTGAAGAACAGAAGTATGATCACTTGTCCCTTATACTGACAGCACTTAAAGATACAGCAGGGACAATAGTTGAAAAAAATAGACATTAATTACATGAAAGTGTAATTCGTACTTAATATAACTGACAGTGCATGCAATAATGCTTATAGCCTATTTGTTACGTAATTTAACATCAAGTTTAGCGTTAAGAAATTCTACAATTTGCCTACAGTGTGGATTTATGTATTCTGCATGGATCTCAGAACCATCAGCAATTATTTCCCTACACAACACTATTTTTATAACTGAGACAAAAAGTTTTCACTGTTTGACATAAACTGAGCCTTGAAATATAACTGAGGTTAATTTTTATCTTGAAAGGACCAATATGACACATGCAATTATGGACCTCAGCATTTCATAATAGTATTACTTTAATTTTTGGTTCTCATCATTACATTATCCACCAACAAGCTTAAGCCAGAATTAAATGGGTGAAGGAAGGAAGGTAGGGATAATTTTAAATTAATTCAATACACATACCACCATCAACGCCCTGCATTTTTGAGGGGTGTGGTCTTCTGGATAGTATCTGCAATGAGCACCATTAGCACCATTAGTTCCTATCAGGTATGTGGCCATTGGCTCAGTGTTCTGACACCACTCCAAAACTCCACTTCGCTGGGAGAGAGGCACCACCTGTAACAGTTCAGCACCATCTACGTAAAGAAAATGTGAACACAGCAATAAGACATTGTGACTCAAGTTTTTTACATATTATACACAGTTAAACACACATGTTTTAAGACAGGGTCAATCTAACAATAACATCCTTATTTGAACAACTATATTTTTGTACCACAGTTCATCAATGTATTGTATGGAACTTTCCATCTTCCTACACCAACTCTGCTACTAATGGGACAACTCATTTTATTGTACTGCTACAAGGTTATCATTTACATACATCTAACATTTTTGGGGAATCAAAATCTACACCTCTGAATGTTACTGTTGAATGCTGGAAACAAGAAGAAATATCAGATGCCAGACTTCAGTCTTCTGCAAGAGAGTGATTGGTGTGTGAAGAATCAATGATGTGGGGCAATGGAAGTGTTCTGGGCTGCATATCTTGAGGCTTTCAATCACATAGGCCAGGCAAAGTGTTGGGTACTATGGTTCACTAATAAATTGATATGTACAATGGTAGCTGTATGTTTAGAAATAAGTCACATCTTCTCTCTGAAACTGCTTTGTAATCTTGTCACTTTCACAGAGTGTCACAGGTGACGATCTAATGGCTGTTTTGGTTTAGAATTAAATTGGTAGATCCGTGTCTATCACTTTAATTATTTTCTGAAAGTGGGCATGGGAAACATTCTCAAATTATTAAAGAATTCCATAACATCCTTCCACTCATGCTTTTTTCAAAATTCTGTAAGGTTCTGTCACATACATACTAGAATTGAAGACTTGAAACCTGGAGGGTATTTAGCGGATGTGAAGAGTGCAGTTTGGGGTTTCTGTCTGGTGAGACAGAACGGGTCAGCAACTATTATGTATTAAAAAATATTTATCACCTACACACTACCTGCAAATGTATTTAGGACTGGTGTTTTTCAATGACCTGCTATACATTTCCATGGGAACTGGTCTATACCCCCTACTTGGTCTTCCCTCCTCTTTGTCCTACTTCTTCACCATGCACGTGTCCAGTATTCAGTCCTAGACTGCAGTGCTGATCATACAAAACAGCAGAAAAACTTGAAACTACAGGAACATTGTTTCTCAAAATTACAAGGGCTAGCTCTTGTTTCAACCACTTCTAAAGTCTTACACAATCATAACTTCTCAGTTTGTATTGTGTTTGAGTTTGCACTTCCTATAACAGCCAGAAGATGAATTGATAACAGCAAGACACTGTCTCTGAAGTCATACATACAGATCCAACAGCTTCATCAGCCCAATTTCAGCTTTCAAAACTTACATTAGTACACATTCCAAATACTGTCTCACCTTCTGAGCACTACAGCAATAGTGTAACGATTTACGGGCGGTGGGAAGGGACAAACATACAGGGTTTTCAAACTGTCACATTACACTGCAACTTTAATTTAAATATATTCATTGCAAGACTTAGAAATGTGCAGCCCAGAAACCTGAAGTCTTGTGATGTTACTGGTTTCCAGGCTTCATACTGTGCTGGCAACGTCATCATAAGGTGACAGTACAAATGTCCTAGTAAGAGAACACTAATTTTGTACTGTGGTTGCACGTTCTTGGTATACCAGCATTTCACTCTTAGTATCAATTTAATTACCTTACTAGCACTTTGGACATCATCCTTTTTTCTGAATAACATACATTACAAAACATTTGGTCTTTGAATCAATGATGATAACTTCTTCCACAGTTTCATTTTTTTCATTGCTGGCAGCATCCAAATGTCAGCCTTGCTAGAATACAACTTAAGTGTATGTTTCAAAAAGTTATTCCTATCAAGGAAATGGCCATATCTGCTATATACACTAATTCCCTTGCTGATAATTTTAAAGAAAACAGCACAGATTGTCAACAAAACATGTAAAAACTCAGCATAACTGACACTACAAAAAAACACGTGACTGAAACTGACACACTCAGCCATATACTTATATGCTGATTCTTCCTGAATGTACAAAATAAAGGGCTATTACCAGCACATATATTTGATTCTATTCATACTCTAATTTACCTGGAACCCTTCGATATTATTAGCAATAGCCAACTGCACAAACTCCATGAGTTAAAAAAAAAAAGAGCTACATTTTCACTTGATCATCCACAAGAATTGCTGTAATCTGCCAAAGATAAGTATGGTACCCAATTAATGTTATTCTTTCCTTCATCACCAGCTCCTCACTTACAATGATGATGGCAAAATAAGAAGTTACTTTTTCTTTCCATGCTTAGTTCTCATTTGTTTCCGTCCTTGAGCACACATTAAACAAATGTCTGCCTGCAAATTATGATATACATAAAATCAGCTACATATAAGAACCCTCAGTACCAACTGAAACAAAAAAACCCCAGAATAATAATGTGCATTTCACTGAGATCCACTTACTTTGTAGGTTCTAATAAGGAGCTTCCTATTTTGTGTTTCTTTGCTGTTTTTCAGAAGTGTATTCAACAGTGTAAACACTTGCTGCATAACTGCATCCTGACGTAGGTCATCTTTGCCCTGAAAAGAGACATGGAATTGAAATTTTATGAAGGCAGCTATGCCTCAAAGCCTGTACATCATATTTACATATCCATGGCCGAAAAGGAGTTACATCTAGCTCTTGCTTTACATTCAATCTTCCCTGGTAAAAGTTACAGTAAATAAGTATTATTATACCTTAACGAGTTGTGGTCTTTCAATCCCATCAGTGCCAACACATACTACTTTTTTTGGTGCATTCACTCCACCAACAAGACAGAACCTGTCAACATACTTGTGGATTCCTAGAAGAGATTAAACATTTGTTTCATAAAAGGTACAACTGTACATGGTAAAAATTATGCACTGTATGCAGTTAGAAATTGGTTATGAAAACTTGTCCACACAATGTACATGGAAATGCTTCCGTCTTCAGTATAGCATCTGCAACGCTGCATTAAGATCTGCCTATTCTTTTACTGCAGGGATAGGTTTATGAACAATGCAGTATACTACATATTATATTGAAAATATGGTATACACTGTGGAACTGGGCCCACATCTCAAGTGGGGAGCTACTTAACACGACAAAATAAAGTGAGAACATAGTACCTTGCCCTGACAAAATATGTAGTGGCCCAAAAGTTGCTTAACTAAAAAATATTGCAAATTTCTTTGTTGCTTACTGAACTGACATTCCTGTTAATATGAGAGACTATTTTCAGTTAACTAACTTCTGAGTCACCCTGCATATTTGCTACTCCAATGTAATTAAACAACAAACTTTCAAAATAACTCCACTGTATGCAATATTTCTGATATTAGAAGCATACCACAGTTCATCAAACTGAACAATGTTTTCCTGGAAACTGAAACACTTCATTTGTACAAGCCATATTACTTTAGTTTCAAGAAATGGCATTTAAACTGTTAGCATGTGATTTTGCTCTCTATTGTTGCTATCTTCTGTTCTCTTTCATGACAGAACCAGTATAATTTATGGTCGTAAAATTTTATCTTATTAACTCCTATGCACAGCCTGAAGATGGATAATCATATCCCACAATATGTAGCTAATTTCCTGACATTTAAATACATAGTTGTGTTTGACAGACAAGTACTGGTTTTACTGGTATTGTAACACAATGGAATGAATCACCTAAAGTCTGAATTTGTACCCACAATGTCAATTCCTTATGGATGGTGCATGGACATGTAAAAAACACTGGCAAAGTCAATAACATAAACAACGGCAGAAAGAACTGGTAAAGTGCTTATCTTTAAAAACAGTGGACCAAGAAAGAACATGTACAATGACCTTGCACACAATTGCTAGAGATACATTACACTCACCAACAACATCATCATACTGACAATTATGCTTCACTGGCATTGTCAGTGTAGGTACAAGCACCAGTTCCTTCCCACTTAACTGTCTCAGGAGGCAGTTCTGGATTGGATATGCTGAAACTACACAGAGTATTTGAAATAACCATCTTTACACATCATAATAAGGGTTCTGCACCATGTAAAACTTTTGAATGAAGTGCCAATGTAATAATCGTGTAATAAGGAATTTTATGGAGGGTTTTCACCAGTTAGGAAGTATAAGCATGATAAATAACACAACAACAACAACAAAAAATTGCAGAAAGAATAACAATTGCAGGAAAATTACAACAATTTATTCTGGATATACACTCTGGCAATGGGAGTGCCAAAGGGGAAAAAAGTGTTAATTTCAGACCGGAAACATGACATGTAAAGAACACAAGACACATAACCACTACGGAATGAAAACGAGACCACAGAGAGACTTTAAAGATAGTTACCATATAGGATTAATAAATAATAGAATACAATGGTTATGGACATGTAAGAATGAGTGAAGACAGAATCCCAAAGAGGTTTTCAGTGTGAAAAGGTAAATGCCCAGGAACACTGCGGACAAGGTGCAAATGGGAAGACAAACAAATGGGAGAGGTTTGATTTACAGACAACCCACATAAAGTGGAATGTCTAAGGAAAATAAATGAACAGTAAGTGGACATTCCATGTAAATGTTTAAAAGATGCAAATGTTGCAACACATGTTGTGTTATACAGCTCAGGCAGTTAGATGCTGGCATCTCACATTGGAGGTCTAAGCGATTCTCAGGACGATCAATGTGAGATGTGTGATGAACTTGGTTTACCTCCAAGCATTTAAAGAGATTACACAATAACATACTGACATACTATGAACTTCATTCACACAGGTTCACTAGCATTAACACTTCAACTGAAAATGAAAAACTAAACCAAAAAATGTTTCAGACTTCATTGAGCTAAATATGTTACATCACATACAGCCTTTTATAAATACGCTACCCCCCATAACTGTTATGGTAGTCTTAATGTCTAAAGAGATTAAGCACTTCAGTAACTTACGTTTAACCTTCTCTTGAACTTCGTGATACGCCAGGGAAATAAGAGCTGTTGCCACAATCTCCATTTGTGTCAGAATATCCTTCACTTTTTTATGTTTCTTTAAAGTCTGAATTAGGTGCTGAGCCCCCCGCACCCGAAGCTAACAGACAAATAAACATATAACACATTGCAATTATGAATGACAGTGCAGGTTTCTTTGCAAGGAAGGAAAAATTATGAAAGCTATTGTATGTATGCCTGAAATAGAACCATTGGACATAATCCCGTGACTAATCACTATGCATATCTCCATCTTCCATATTTGAACTCCATCCAAGGAGGAAATATTTTTTTTGTGAATTTCTCTTTCATGTGTCCCATTCTCCCAGGCTTCCTTCCTGAAAGGAATGGAAGTTGTGCAGTGCTACTGCCTATGCCAGTGCAACACACTGAGAAAATAATGTTTTCCAAGCAATAAACGAAACAGCAGTAAAAGCATCTTTTCTTTCATCATGATCAACAGCATGGGAATACCTATTCATTTCCACCTGGACTCTGGAGTTCTGTTCCACCCATCACTTTCTTGAACAACCACCATCCCTTTTACCCATTCCATGTGGCCTATACTCTGCAGTGCATAATTAGAAACTTCTTTCTTTGAATTTTTCTTACAGTGTTATTCACAATACAAGATGTGCATTTATGAATTTTTTTTCTTCATAACCTTATGAAAAATTCTGTACATCTCAGAGGGTTTTGTCAACCACAGTTTCCGGATCAAAGACCTGTATCTGCCGCACAACACAGCCAGTGTTATGAAATGGTTTATAAAACCTTTAAATATTTATTAATAAGGCATGTACGCTTAATGGAACTCTTTTTACCTTGTGATTAAACAAAAATGTGTGTGACAATTGAAAAAACATATTTCTTTACTTTAATATCTTGCAGAAAACTATTACATTTAACAACATACATAGAGCTTGTTGTGAATTTCCACTTTTGAAGTCAATATGAAAATGAACCTTTCTATAGGTTCTAATAGTAGTGTCACGTTTCTACTGCAACAGTATCATACTTCATTCGTCTGGAGCACTTTAGCATAGCAAGTCTTTTTTATTCCTTTTAGAGCATTCCTCACTACCCGATATTTGTAAAAATTAGGAAAAATGTACGTTATTTCAAACACCCAGGTACCTTTCACAGATACAATGCATCCATAAAGGAACTTTGTAGAAAACAAGATTCACTTCTTTTCCTGCTATAAAAATAGACACAAGTCACATGGTGATTTGTGGAGTAATGATGTGAACAAAACTGGAATAAAAGGCCTGCTGGATAAAGAACACCTACTACACACCCTCAGAAAACTTCACACAGACAGTTCTTCACTTTATAAAACCAACAGCTTGAACATACAAATATATATACATCATATTAATCCACTCCCACATATTTCAGCAATCAATTTCCATCATTACAGAGCAACACCAATCTTTAAAACCTAATGAATTATGACACTTTGTGGTGTTAAAATGCTTAAAACCATAATGAATCACAGATGTTAAAATATATTTTATTACCCATTTATTATTATGACAATAAGCATTTATAACTATTATAATATAAAGTATTCCAATGCCACAAACTGTATCACAATTCATCAGGTTTTCATCACTGGTATGGCTTCCTTGGGGTCGACTGCCAAAACATGTAGGAGTGGATTAATACTGTATATATGCATTTCTTTCCATAAACTGTTGGTTTTATGGAATAAATTGTATCATACTGCACAGTATGTACAACATTAAAATACACATGATTCTGATTAAATATTTATTATATACATTAAACCAAGCAACTTCTGTTTTAAAAAAATAATATGCCTGTAACCTTACATCCCAGGCTTTTCTGAATTATAGTGAAAAGCATGTTTGAATGCCATAGGAAGTCTGAATGTAATAAATACAAAGCTCACAATGCCAGTGTTATGGTGGAAATTATTTACTGTCTGAGGTATATGGGATATGTGGAAAGGTTTGGATGGTGGCTCTTCTCCATCCTCAGCTTTTGTTTTATGATCAGCTGCTCGCATCCTAGTTTCAACCCTGGCCACTAATCTTAATATAAAAACTAATGCGAACAAAATCTGTCAGTATAACAAACATCTCAAGCTCAGAGAAGATCCAGCTTAAGACATTATATAAATCAACTAAACTAAGGCACTGGACACTGTCAGACATAATATTTGTATAATGAATAAATCAACCACCAGCACAAACATTTAATGAGTAATTAAATATGATAAATTCTGAACTGAAAATTGTTGTTAGGTCTGTGTACAGTCACAAGATTGAGACATGTGACTTACCTCTGACTTCCTCTTGTTCTTAGTGCCATCAGTGAATTCTTGATCTTTGTAGGAGTTTGCTAATGCAAGGATCACAGGCAATGTGTGGTGGGGATGGTCCACAGCACAGCGTTCTGGATAATGCATAAGAACATCTCATTTCTTTAGGTCACAGCTTCATATACACAGGCAATTCCAATCTAAAACTAGGTGCACAAGTTCACATTCAAAAGACCAACCAACAGAAGAACGGACAGGGTCCAGAAAGGCCAGTGAGAACCAAAGGCCCTGAAAAGGGCTTGGGGGCAGGAACAATAACAATCAGCCCTTCTCACAGCCACAAGTCAGGACCCCACTATTTGTTATTTCTCCCATTCTGAAGAAGCTGCCCTTTTCAGTAATTACAGTTCTCACTCCACAGCATTCACTGGCCATTCCCATTTTCTGTAACCCATTACCATTAGTTATACTCAAATATAACTTTTGGCTCATTTCTGCCTTGAAGATGGAGGCAGCATGTACTTCTGTACCATGATCAGGTAGCAGGTGTTTGAAACCTGTTACATTATCATGCAGTTCTCATCTTTGTTGCACTTCTAATCAAATTTGACTACCTGTTACAAAAACATAAATTAAGACTGGATTCCATCAAAAGCTGTAGTGTAATATTAGATACTGTATGATTAATATCTCATTCAAAAGATGTCATGTGAATATGAACATGATGTCTGTACATGTGACACTTTTAAAGGTTAAAGCAATAAAACTTAAGTTACACTAAAAATTCACAGATACCAAAACAAGGATGGATTTTGTGGAATGGAATAATACTTTCCTGCTCTTAACGAGAGTGATAAGACTGGAAATGATCTATCACCAGGATTATTTGAATAATTAAACTTATGATTAAAGCAACTCTTATTCATATCACAAATGATTTTAGAATACTTACCTAATAATGCATTTAATTTCATGGCAAATGGGTCTGACATACTGTTACTTATCCGAGGTACCAACTGTGGTAAGACAGGTAAAAACTTATAGCTTGGAATGTGATGCAAATGTTGTTCCAGCACCTCACAGACCTCTTTATGTGTGGTGTTCTCCAGCCAGAGAGAAGTCAAGCGAAAAACCTGCAAGCTGTGCTGGACACCATGTTTCAAGCTCAACAGGTAGTACCTAAAAGCAAGAACCAGCATCTGTCTTACTTTTCATTGTAACCGGTTCTGTCACGTACAACCCACATACTCAATGCAAATATTTTCATCCACTTATGTCCAAAGACTGAAGAAATTTCATTACACCCAGCTGTCAACTCACAGAAGGTGAAATTTAAGTTTAACCCTTTAATGACACTAGGGCTTAAAAACCAATTACTGTCCAAAATGGACGGGTGTTAAATACATACTACCGAATTACACATTCATGACCGTACAGTGCACCAAGACTGCCAGTACATTACAATTAAAGTCCATACAGGGCAACGAGTCTGTCACTGGAGGGTTGAAAATTACAAAATCTGACAAGAGTGCACAACAGTAAAAGGAACCTGACCAACAAGAGCTCTATTGGTAATTTTATTAACCACTTACTCCATGGCCAGTTTCAGGTACATGTTCTTTTCATTCTCTCTGTTCTTCATCTCTGCATTATCAATACTGCTCATCTTCTGGCACATATGTAATTTCCTCTTCTCATCCCTTGACAGATTCTTTTGCCGTTGTAGTTTCTCTGCCTCTTCTGTGGCTTTGGTCATGAACTGCTGCTTTGATTCAAACGCAGATGACTTCAGTATTCCCAACAGCTGCTGATATTCTGCATCCACAAAACGTGCCAGTGAGGAATATGTCTCCAGCTGATTCTCCTCACTGTACTGCACTCCTTTAAGGATGTCTACAGCTTTCAAGAAGTAGCGCTCAACAATCATCTGTATGTGGAATAAATGACAGGTCTGATTTACACCAGCTCATTTGCTGTCATGAATATGTTACAAGAAACACACAAATTTTATCTATCACTTTCAGTTAAGTATTTTCTTCCCAGTACATTTTCATGTCACAGTCTCTTTATACACATATGCTTGCAACCTCTTTCAAATGACATTTTGTTAAATTTCATGTTAAAAATTTCTTTAATGAATTAGCATTTCCTCTTCCTCTTCTTCTACAGTGAAGTTACATTTCATTGACATCAACAAACCTTTTTGTTAAAATAATATTTTCCTCACCAGATTTGCGCAGTTTCACTTACACTAATACAAAATGATGCTCATTAATGCCATAATGAGATTACAGTGAATATGTAAAACATGAATAACTTTTATGTATTCAAAAACACATCTGGTGTTAAAAAATCAGAGCATATATCATTGACATGTTAACAAAATCATATTTAACAGCTCAATTAAATCATTTTTAATAACATAAATATTTTTTTAAGTCCTAAAACATGTGATACAAGTTTCTGTACCACAAAGCAGTGTTTGCACTTTTATATTCACTAAAATATAACAAATATAATTTTTCATAAATAATAAAATACAGACCCTCAAATTGTTCTTGAATGTAGGAGTTTTTAGGCTTTTGAACTGGTGTAGCTGAGGTCTCTTTTCTTCTGGGATGTCACTATGTCACTGGAGGATTGGTGGCCAACGTTATGAGACAATATAGTGGTTTCATCTTCTAGAGTCAAAAAGTCAGGACACAAAGTGACATGATGCCATGTCCCAGATGAAGAAAGACTACTTGAATGTGGTTTTTGACTTTTCCCTTCACATCAATGACATCAGTACAATGTTATTATCTAAGAGGAATGACAAATTTTACCTGAGAGCTTTCAGATCTGGTTTCAGCCATCCAGTTACCATACAGTGTAAGGGCAGATGAATACAACAATCTAATCTCAGGAGATTTATTATCAATCGAAGACAGGTCACCAATGAGTGAACGGAGGATAGGTCTTCCAACTTCATGCACCCCACTCCCCCATGACAGCTGTGCTTCCTCCAGCTTCAACCGCCCATTAACTACTGATGACAATCTTCCAACTTGTGACAACATTTTAAGACAACGCATTCCAACATGATGCCAGCCCTCAGTCCGTGCCAGTTCAGCTGTGTTAAGTTGAATTTCGGCTAAGTGTTTAACCAACTGTTGTTTCATTTCATCATTCTTCTCTGCCAGAGCTGCATTACATAGCAATACTCCTCGCTGTACAAGGATTGGTTCCATGTACTGAAATTCACTGACAGTGAGGCAACATTGCTTTTTCCATTTATCCACAGCTGCTTCCATATTAGCAGCCTCTCCTGACTGCCATGCAAGTACAAAATCCTCTATCTCCTGCAATGCCTGAAGTTGTGACAAAGCATGGTAGAGGTTTTTGCTACATTCTAAGCTTGCATGTGCCAATGAATCTACGACACACTTTCTTGCTTTTACTACAGCTCTGTCAATACTTGCAAAATCTAAATCATGCAATGCCTTCAGTGCCAAGTAGTGATATTTCTCATAACCCCCTTTTACTACTATTGATTGGAGACCATTACTGTTAATAGTTTTATTATAATTTAAATTTTTACTGTTTTCTGTGGACAACAGATTCCATTGTCCAAGTCTCCACCCACATTCATATTGATAATCCTCAAATTCAGAATGCATTCCGCCCACCAAGTAGGAGTTTTGAATATGATACAGACCAAGACTCTTCAGTGCAAACAGCAAACCTACAAAGAAAATGGATCAACTTACAACCACTTCAGAAGTCAATGTGGTACAGTAATTCACCCTGTCTGTCATCTACACTGCTGCAGTTTCCATGTCAGTACCCTATGTATGAATAAGGAACTTGCTCTTAACCTACAAATTTCAAGTAAGACAGACTGACTAAATGCAATATGGTAAGTGAAAGCAAAATAAACATACCTCCAGTAGCATCTTCATTCCCATTGGACAGCTCTAAGTCATAACAGTAAAGAGCATTGTGCCATTTACCAGTCAACTCATAGCGGAAAATATTGGTTTGAGGGTCCAGTATACGTGAAGCGACAAACCCATATACAGCATCGTTATCACCAATCTTCTTGTAAGCCTGCATGTAAAACAACTACTCTAAAGAGAAAGTGAGCAATATCTTTTGTAATTCACATATATGTAAAATAAGTGACATTGTGCAGTTGGAAAATAAAGAAACAAACATTCCCCTAACAAATGCTATCTGTGTCACTCTACAGCACTCTTCAACAAGTGTTTCCCATTGTTTTTGAGCCTTCACTTCAAATTTACCCTCCAACCACACAATAAGTTTGGATCTAAACAAAATCAGTATCATATATTTTATCCACTTACAATGCCATGCAAAAGGTCAATTATGTACAAATGCAGCATTCATCAAATATATTGGACTGTATACTGTGATACCCAATGTTACACATACATACATACATGTATGCACGCACACACACATGCACACAAACACATACACACCCACACACAAACACACACACATACAAATATTTTCACACTGGAAGATACAGGACATGTGACAATATTTGACCTCTTTCAGTATATTCTGGAGAGCCATTCCATTCTGCGCAGTTCTGTCACAGATGTACTCCAGTACTGACAGTGACTGGCCACCGGGACAATCAACGTCTAAGCTTTCCCTGAAACATGCCACAACACAATAAATATGGTACTAAAATCAGCCACCTCAAATGCAGTAAAATTTCACATTCCAGACAATGTCAGGTGTTCACGCTTTGTTGAAAAGGTTGAAGCTAGCATAGACTAAAGAACACAGTTGCTTCCTTACAACTGGCCAATTAAGATTTCAGCACATTTTGTCACCAAAAAACTTAGATTCTATAAAACAGTGCAAACCTAGCCTAGCAAAAGCTACTTCATCATAAGTTATGTAAACAAAATTCCCTGTAGTACAATGCAAGCAAGCCCACTGATATCATAAGTCAGTGAATATATTAAAAAATCATTTAATTAGCACACAAACTAATGTATACACATAAAATATTTACATTAAAACATTTAAAATCGCTCCAACATGTTTCGATCCTATGATCATCTTCAGGGAGCCACACTGTTCCTTGCTAAAGACACATTTTTAAAAACACTCACTGATTAATTTCCTTATATTAACATGGTGCTGTGGCAGCATGTCGTATTGTGTAAGTTGTACGCTGCTAAGAATGCACCTGACTATAGGTGTGTGTCATGTATTATGTTGCGTGAGTCTCACGCAACATAACACACGACACACACCCATAGTCAGGCACATTCTCAGCAGCGTACAACTTACACAATACGACATGCTGCCACAGCACCATGTTAATATAAGGAAATTAATCAGTGAGTGTTTTTTAAAAAAAAGTGACTTTAGCAAGAAACAGTGTGGCTCCCTGAAGATGATCTTAGGATCGAAACATGTTGGAGCGATTTTAAATGTTTTAATATAAAAATTTTATGTATGTGCATTAGTTGGTGTGTTAATTAAATGACTCTACGAAATGCATGGTGCAACGAGAAAGATAAATAAAAAAATGTTACTCACTGCCCTAAGAATGCATTCTGGAATGAATGATAGGTAAAAGAGCAAATTATAGAAAATGTATTCAAACAAGAATACCTCCCATTAACCCTACATGAATTAATGGTTTCTTAAAATAAAATTTCCTTACTGATTTCTAGTAACAGCATGTCACTGACATACTGTTAAATTTAATGAAACTGCAGTCCCTATATACATACATCCTTCCCCTTCTTCCTATGGCTTTTCTGCCCATTTCCTGGCCATGGTCCCCACATTTACACATATATGACTCTCTTTCTTCTATTTAACAAAATTGGTTATCTACCACTTCAGGACCTCAGCATAACAAATTTTTGGACACAAGTTCCAACAATTTCAAACAATGAAGTAAAAGGAAATTACCTGTTATCATTACACCAGAGTTCAGCATACAGAATGGATGTGAAATATGCAGAACAGAACTGAGCAGCTTGAGCAACATGCAGATAATTGAGTTCCAAATACAGAGCATTTGTGAATCCATTCCTGCAAAATTACAATTAAAATCTGTCAAAAGATACATAAAGCTAGTCATTTACAACCAGTTTCTCAAACACTGCACGGGTCTGAGTGAAACTCACCATGCGCATGAGCCCTGTTACATTCTGACAGACAGACAAACATTCCAAAACTATCAGAATTGCATTTATTTAAATTCAGGTGGGCATCGAAATAATTATTTTTTATTCTTAGATTTGTTAAAACACAAGAAAGATACCTAGAATTAAGTGAAATAAAAGTTAATTAACATTTTTTTAAGTCTGTAGATATTTATTTGCTTATTTCCTGTAAATACTCAGACTATACATGATAGTGTTTAAAAAATTTAAATTTAAAATCTAAAAAATGGGCATTTGTTGGTGCTACTAATTCTGCAAACATGTTACACTTTATCATCCATAGTTTTATTTATTGCTGCTTTTTGTATAATTATGGCAACACACTAATGTTTTTATGCTTCTCTTATAATCCAAAACTTCTACATACGTTTTGTGAAGAATTTGTACTTTCATAGCCTGTTCTTGCCAACTTAAGTCAGTAATTCAAGGCAATAAAAGAAGATTACTGGCTATATTTCCCATGTAATGAGGATACATAAACTTGCATAAATACCAGTATATGTCAAACAGAGCATATTTTTAATAAGACAGACAATGTACATAAAATGTAACATTGAAGTGCATTTGTGTAACCAGCCTTAGTTAGTGGGGATGCAAGTGCATGCACCATATTATATTGTTATCTGTGGCCTGCCTGGCTCTACCATATTTTTCCACATTATCCCATGAAGGACACAATTCAGAATAAGAGTTCTTGAACATAAAATGTGTTTTTTTATTTTCTATTGAACGCTTGTCGGAAACATTTCTCATTCTAAGAATTCAGCCAGAAATCATCACAAATGTACATAGGTCTTTACGTAAAGCAGTCGTTACTGGTCAGATTTTAATGAAATTTGAATTTTCTTGATAGAGTTTAAAAAAATACTCAAATATCAAATTTCATGAAAATCTGCTGAATGGAAGGCTAGGTGCTGTTCCATGCGGATGGACAGACATGACAAAGCCAATAATCACTTTCCACAGTTGTGTGAATATGTCAAAAAAAAAAAAGTGAAAATAAAAATAAACTTTCTTCTTGTGCCCATGTTTTCCTACACTGATAACAATGCCCAATAAATTTCCACTTGGCTCACTGCCAATGCAATGAATCATCTTTCATTTCTCATTGCAGTGGTAACAAACTTTTTAAACACCTTATGATGTGTCCACATTATTTCATGTCCAACAGTATTCCTCCACCCCCCCTCCTTGGTGCGACAGACCCTACTGGTCCAGGGCCTCCTCATTACCAAGGCTTCACAATCACGCTCAGTTCAACACATCACACGTGGCAGGAATCCTCTGGATGGGCAATCAGCCCAACACAGAAACCTCTACCTGACAACACACAACCCTCACAAGAGACAAACATCCATGCCCCCAGCAAAATTTGCACCCGGAAACCCACAAATGGGCAGCCACAGACCCACACCTTGGACCACACTGCCACTGGGATTGGCAACAGTAAGCAATTTGAAAAACTAGTACAATATTAAAGGGAGGCGGGGGGGTAAGGAAAAAACTTACTTTTCTTTGAGCTTCAAATGTTGTTGAAGTCGCACATAATGTACAGTATTTAGCATACACTGTACAGATGCTCTATTGAAACACACTTGCTCCTTACAATCTGAAAATAATGGACAATAATTTCAACTGCCATTCTATTATCAAAAGCAAAATATTTTTAATAAATATTTGAGTGAGACAACAAGAGTGAGAGTTTGTTGGTTTGTATTGTGTATAACAGGCAGTATGAAGACATGTGAAATGGAATGATGTAATCACTAGTAACTTATGGGATGGGTTTCTGCCTGGAGGTACTGACCCACAGGCCTGGATCCACTTCCCTTCATCTTAGCTCCACTTCTTCAACCTCAAGGTTTCAAGTTATCAGTCCAAGACTGTACATAGAGACCTACGCACAGAACAGCCACATGGCGAATTCCACATAAAACACTGATGCTGACCAAATGTCATATTCATTGCTTCAACACATGTTCATTAATGTACTCATTTTTAATCCCACCCCCATTTTTAGGGGACACAAATTTCTTTCCCAAGATATCTTTGCTATCCACAAATAGAAAACCTTCCTGCACAAAATTATTCCAATTAAATTTTTTTGCCCAAATTACAAAATTTGTGTTTGTGGTGGGGGGGGGGAAAGAGAAACTTGAAACAAAACAGTAAGTCTTATCTCTTAAAATTATGGCAGTTACATTTCATAACCCCATCAATAAACAAGGGCTTATTGTGCTGAAAACTTACATTTGAGAACTGGCAATGGAGAAGTGCTGTGTTCCTTGTCAGGTTGAAGAAAGTTCTCAAAGTGATTCCTAAAGAAGTAGCATATTGATCTATTCATGATGGTTTTACACATTTCACTGCCTGTGCTCAGAACAAGGCACACTAACGGTGGCAGTATCTGTTCTGCAAATGATAGCTGCAAGGAAAAGTAAAATAATGTACATACATTATGCCATTCTTCATGTGGAGACATTGTATTATAACAAATTCCAAGACCCCAAGAAAACTAACATTAAGATTTTTATATCCTGATACAATACTACTAGGATCTGGAATAGTGTAGTTGGTATATTGACTATGGTATGGTCTGGCAATCCTGGGGATCCTGGCATGGGTAGGAGATTTTTCTCTTCTCTAAATGTTCAGAATGGCTTTGGGACTCATCCAGCTTCCTATTTAATGAGTACCAAGGTTCTTTCCTGGAAACTAGGCAGCTAGGACATAAAGTTGACGATTCACCTCTGGTGCTGAGGTTAAGAATGAATAGTGCTATACCTCCCATACACCTTTACACCTTCATGGCATGGACAATGACAACTATTATTCTGATTTTAACTACATTATCCCATGATTAGGCAAACAAAAGTCCATTTCAATCTGCTCTTAGCTCAGGTGTGTATGGAATTCCATCCATTTGCCAGGTAAACAGAGACCTAGGAGGTCTCTGTTGGTCTCCACCAGTTTTCCTCATCTTTAGCCAAACTGTAAATTGAATTACTTTTGCCTATGCATAGTCCATTTCAGTTAGGCCTATACCCAAGAATTTGCTACCAGTATGAAACAGATTATGGTTCATGCTGCTCTACAACAAAGGCATAATCTAACAACCACTTTTTACCAATAAAAGTTAGATTACATCCAAATGCACCCTAAATGTTGAATCAAGTAGTGAATAAAGGTGATCAAAAATACACATCTAAAAACTCTAAAGAAAACTGCAAGTTCCTGTGTGGTTTATTTACAATGAACATTTTATTCATAAGCAAATGCAAGCTGGGATTGAGGAACTGCTGAACTACAGGCATTTTCACAGCGTCAATTTGCAAAGATGGGATATCTTTGAAATAATGTGTACAGGGAAGTATGTAACTCCCTTTCCTCACACGATTAAATCTAGCACCTCAGGGCTTAAGACAAGAACCAGTTTCAGAACACAATTGTGTGTTTGCTGAGCACTTAACTTGTGGTAAGTAAATAAGCTTGAATGGTCTGAATTACCTTTCTAAATGTGGTAATGCTGCTAATAGTATGAAAATAAGTCACAGGGCAAATCAATACTGTGCTAGTTTTTCATGCACTAAAAATTTCCATGCCTTTCTAGTTATATCAATAGAATCACTCATTCTGCTGATCGTATTTAACAGCTTTACTGTGAAACACACAAGACGATCAATTACACAATTTTGCCAGTTTAAGCAGTCAGTTCTTCTTAGTGTGACAGTGGTGCTGCATGCTGTGGGGCTCTGAATGTAAGAATGATACAAAATTAAATAAGTAAATACAAACTTTAGAAATGAAAACTTAATAAAGGATTTCCATACAAACATGCAGAAAGTTAAAATGAAATCTTTGATAAGTGACAGCAAACCATTTCACAAATTCTGGACACAACCGCATTTAGTTAAGCTTCTTGAATTGAAACTTTTTTCCAAATGTCAACACCTATCTGCTCTATAATTACAGGTTTTTATGCAGTCAATGACAATATTTAAAAATAAGTGTAATCTTAACAACAAATTTCAGTTCTTCATTCTAATTTCAGGGTGCCACATAGAAAAATAAACATCCAAGGAGTTGCACGGGCAACAGAAGTTTACGAAGTGCTGTATTACGGAATAATTATGTTATGTACACAGATGGAATGTGGAAACATAAATATCCTGGAAAAAGAAAATTTTACCAGATGGGGTTCACAGGCCTGAAGTGAGCATCATAGCCTTCCTCGTTGGTTCCAGTGTCTATAAACGTGAATAATTAATTAACATGTAATCTTTGTTTCCAAAGTACAAGATGATGGACACAGTAAAATTAAACACAACTGTATACATGATAAATGAGGAAAATTTTGACCAGGAATGGCCCACATAGAATTGCCTGCAATCTGATTCCAAACCAGGTCACAGCTCAGGCAGTGAGTCATTGGCTTCTCACCACAGAGGGCCAGGTTCCATCCCAGGGCAGTCTATGTGATATCTGTGATGGAGAAAGGGGAACTGGGTGTTTCTCTGAGTATTCAGTTTTTCTGTCAGTTATTTTGCTGTTGCTCTATATTCATTCACCAATCATATGAGTGGGGCACAATGAGGCCAATGGGGACTGCAGTTCCACAGTTCCACCCTACCACTGATGAGAAGAGGAAGAAAAATGCCTAATATTATGCAGATGGACTTGTGACATAATGGTGAGTTTTTGCTATGCTCACCTTTGCACTACAAACAGGAATCAACTCTGAGATAAAGCAGTTTTCCTGTGGAAATGTTTTCAGTATAATGCACACCAAACTAGTGACCCATTTCTCATGGCTGCATTCTTTTACAGGACACCAAAGGTCCTCGACACCTACAGTTTCTCCGAATATTTCTTCATTCACAGTCACTGTTGAACATTGCTTTGCATTTCTGACTGCCTTGAATGGTACTATGAATCGGCCATCAAACCCATTTGAACCTTTAAGAATAGAGAAATGAACATGTTTAACTTACTCAAAAATTAAAAATGTGATTACAACCATTAGAAAGTTAACAACACAGAAAGTGTCAAAATACACTAACTAATCCTCTGGCACTATAACCACAACATCGTACATAGCTAATGCAAAAGCCTGTCCTTCAACATTATGTGGCCTGTCCAAGAAGTTCGTGCAGTATGTTTATAAGAACTTTATTTTAAAAATTTTAGGATACATCAATGTGGTCCCCTTCAAAATACTCCCCATTTGACATAATACACTTGTCCCACCTCTGTTTCCATTGTTGGAAACACCCTTGGAATTCCGCTTCTCTTAAGCCCTTCAGCAGCGATGTCATTTCACTTTTAATCGTCATCACATCACCCAAATTCCGCCCCCGCAGCACCAATTTGCATTTAGGGAATCGTAGATCCAAGATTCATCACCTGTAATAACCCTTTCCAAGAATTCATCGCTTTCCTCTGAGGTTTTTCAGTCAGTGCAACACTCCTTCCATCGCAACTTTTGTTCAGGAGTGAGCAGTTTCGGTAGAATCTTGGCGCAAACCTTTTTCATGTCCAAATGTTCCGTCAAAATCGTGTGAACGGACGACTTTCCCAAACCAAGTTCTTCTGCTATCATTCTAACAGGCCATCAGCGGTCACTGAGCACGAGAGAACGCACACGATCGATGCTTTCATTACCACTTGAGGTGGAGGGGCGTCCTGACCTGGCATCGTCCTTGGGGTCTTCACGGCCTTCCCGAAAACGCTGGACCCACTTGAAAACAGTTCTTTCCTTTAGAGCACACTCTCCAT
>Ga0131853_10003296_pt1 | contig 28970 bp, 14 predicted proteins | sample TergutLab28metaG_FD_92764 | JGI IMG/M metagenome (GOLD analysis project Ga0131853, IMG submission 92764) | Labiotermes labralis P1 segment gut microbial communities from Petit-Saut dam, French Guiana - Lab288 P1 (version 2) (version 2) | ecosystem: Host-associated > Arthropoda: Insects >... | reverse complement strand
TGAATTGGTGCGAAGGCTGAAAATAAAATAAAAACCCTTTTGAGCTGGTGTAGTGAACACTAAAATCAGAGCACAATGAAGTGCACCATAAACACTATTAGTGTGTGATAAAAACAGGGCACAATATCGGTGCAGTAATCACCGCCAACAGAGGAAAAGACAGTGCGTTAGCAAACAGAACTGAACAGGTAGAACCGCTGGGCGACACCTCAAGTTAATACTCATTTAGCAAATTAAGTCAGAGTAAAACAGCTTGATATTCTTAAGACTAGGTGTTGCTGTAATTAAGTGCCGATATGTCGTTTAATAGAAAAATATAATGAGATGTCTACTATTTTATTAGCTCTTATTACTTTAAAAATTTCTCTTGTTTCTTCGAGAAGGGTGTCCGGTTTTTGGAAACCAAGATACTCATCTGGTCATCGCCGTCGGGTGAGATCGTCTACAGCTCGACAGCAGATACCGAGATCACGTAGCCATATTTATATTTGTTGCGTTGGAAGCCATCGCTAGAACACCTGAATTTTAATCTAAAGAAACATACGTACGAGAACCCTGGAAAGTATTTTAATGTCTTCTAGTAAACATAATTGTGTGTTTCCAGACGCGGTTCTCGTTCTTACGAAATGAAAACTCATAGGTCATGTATATCTGACAGTGTCTTGGTAATAAATGGGTGAGTATGAGTGCTTTTGATGGCAATTCTACATGATATCAGGACCGTAATAAGGCGCAGGTCAGCCGGGCAGCTATTCTGGTGCCAACCTGCAAAAGACGTTAAGGTGTTTCTGGAATTATCGGCAATATGGTGTTAGTAAACTCAGTTTTCCATACCTGAAAAAAAATCCCCTAATATCCGCAATTTGGGCACATGGCCTCAAAAGTTTGCCCTCCCTGACCTAAACCGGAAATTTTTAAGGATATCGGTTTGTAGGGGCGCCAAATTTTTAGCGTGTCCGTAGCGCCTAGTTATTAGCATTCCCGGGACGCCTACGTGTCTCTGGCCGTCACAGCATGAGACGCAGCATGCAATAAAAGATCCTGAAAACGCCAATTAATCTGCTGGAAAAAATCGTCGTAACAGGAAATTTGGAGTAATTGCTGGAACTTAGGTTTTCATATCAGCCTGTCAGATGGCAACATACGGCAGCAGTCGACCTTCATTTTCTTTTATATTTCGGGTAATTATATTGTGTTTTAGTTGCAACTATATTCATAAAAAATAAATAAAAGATTTCTTCACGACGTGCAAGCGCTTTCACGATTTTGACTGCTGTTCGTATAGTAAGTTAAATAGACATGTCTCAGACTTAATTAGCTGTTACATTATATAAATTATTATTATTTAGTTGCACATCAGTTGCAAATTGTTATATTGTGTTACGTTATGTTAGTGTCGTTGATACGCTGAAAAAACAATATATTACTCTGAGATTTTATTTTATGGGTTTAACCTATTCATTTATTAAATTGCCATATCTTAGGGGGGGGGGATTTTATTTATTCTAGATACGAAACATAGTATAGTATAATATATTATAGTACAATTAGTGTGGTATTGCATAGTATAGTAGAACTGTGGATTTTTAAATAGTACAGTGCTACATTTTTTAGCATAGCTTTATATGATGCTGAAACTTGGACACTTCGGAAAGTTGATCAGAATTACCTTGAGAGTCCAGAAATGTGCAGGAAAAGAATAGAGAAGAACAGATGGAGAGATGGTGTAAGAATTGACGTATGACACAGAGTCAAGGGGGAAAGAACAACCTTCATGCAATAAAACGAAGGAAGGTTAAATGAATTGGTCACATCTGGGGCAGGAACTGCCTTCTAATACACGTTATTGAAGGAAAGTTAGAAGGAAGGTTAGCACTGGTAGGAGGACAAGGCAGAAGATGTTAGATGCTACTGGTTGACCTTAAGGAAATGAGAAAGTACTGGTAATTGAAAGGAGAAGCACTATATCGCACTCTGTGGAGAACTCACTTTGCAAGGGGCTGTGATCTGTCGCATGACAGAATACAATTGAATGAAGGAATGAATGACTCTGACTTGTTAGTTAGCCGAACTGTATTGTGTATTTTGCCTTGCGTTTTGTCCTTTTTTGTGTTATGTAGTTAAAGTATTTTGCTTATTAATGCTTATTTTGTAATTGGTCTTCAGGTTGTCGAGTCCGTTCGTAACTAACAGGCAACCGAATTGCATATATTATCGCGTTTCGCGTAGAAAGTAATTAATAGGTACTTGGTACAGACATGTGCGTGCCAGTTTGCTTTCCTGTACTTCGGGAACCTCAGTTTAATCTTCTCTGCACAAGTACATACGTGAAAACAAATCTTTTACTGAAAATAAAAATGAGCAACAAACATTCATGGAAACAAAGGAAATAAAATGTTGTATTAAGTTTTCTTGAAGTGCGTGGTTTTAGGGCACTTGTCGGCGTTCTGTGCAGAAGTTATGTAGCAGTTATGAGTTTTGACGTTAATGATGATGATGATGATAATAATAATAATAATAATAATAATAATCACATCAAGAATTACAAGGAAGCGACCGTGTACTATTTCAGACTTTGTCCTCGGAAGCCGGTGGCTTGATGCTACAAGAGTAGAGCGCTACTAGGTAGGATTTGGCTGTAGGCTTTGTCAGTATACTTCGCGGGGTTCTATTGTTGTTACGCTTTTATCTTCACCTCTCTGCCTCAATTCATCTGAAAAACCATTTCCTGTCTCAGATTTCTGTTTCCAAGAAATGTCCCTTGGATCTTCTCCATAACACCTCATAACTAAGGAGTTTACTTCAGTTCTGTTTTTCTGGAAATAACGTACAAGGACGCCAGCAGTGATTCATTCTCTAATTACCTTGTCGTTACTTCTTTTACTTGGTTGAACTTTGCAGTGTATTATTGGAAGTACACTACACTGATCTTTAGCCTTATAAACAGCGATAGGATTTGTTTTCGGTCGACGTAAGTCTCATCCTCAAATAAGAGCAGAAGCGGACAAATCGCCTACTGTATTGCGAGGTCGTGTACCGCCCTCTTGAAGTGTTAGGTATTCTTTTGCTTACACAAGTGTTCTTGTCAAAGGAATAGCCACAGCACAAAAGCAACGGAACGATGAACACGAAATAAAACATTTCGCTGATAAAGTGACATTCTATTCCACACGGATCGCGCAAGACTTGCGAGATACCACCACATCTAACTATGTCTGTATCTGGAAAAATCACGACGTCTGCTAAATGTACGTTCGCGTGGGGCACCGATAGATGTCCCGCGAAGGGTGGGGGATATCGACCTCCACATTTTCATATTGTATTAACTAATTTTGCATCCCCTTAGAGCGACAGGGACTTGATCAGCCAACATGAGGAAGATGTTACCAGGAATACTGTCACGATGTTATAATTATCAGCTGTCAGATGAATAGGATGCCTAGATGAATGGAGGGTGGTGTAGGACAGGACGCTGAAGGGATAAACGTAACAGCTGGGGGGCAGATGTTGAGGTAGGCTATCCTAAGAACGTGTTACCCGGGCCTCAGTATAACAGTGTGGATGCAAATTGTTTTAAATCATTGAAAGTAAATTGGTAATCAGGGGTGTAGCTACAGGAGGCGGGGCAAGTTGCTGCCGCCTCGGGCGCAGAGTGGGAGTTAAATATTTTAAGTGCTAGAAATTAATTTTTTGCACTCAACAATTTTTAAGTTATTGAGCAAAGTAAATTAAAATTCAACACGTGATTGTTTTAAAGTTCGTAATTTCTTTTAGGGGCGGCCATTGCGATTACTCGCACCGGGCGCCAAAATAACTACCTCCGCCACTGGTGGTACATATATGTCTCACATGTTAAATATTCAACTCTACTTGTTTTGATAACAGATGTATTTATATGTCACATATGGTGTTAATAACACTGGTCAACAAATATTTTGTCCAATGAGGAAATATGTCTGTTTTTGATGTATTTTTGGACGCTGAATTAAAATATGTTTCCAGAATTTTTCTGTCACCCACACCTTTTGCTCCAGGTTAAATGGCTGGAATCTTCTGCCCCAGGACACTAGTGTGTTTTTACCGTGGGCGCCATGAGGAATTCAAGGATTTATTCTCCCAGGAAGATGGTGTCATGTTTTCAATGATGTTTGTTCCGTTATGGAAGTTCTTGGCCATGAATTTAACCCAGATCAATGGCGCTTGTTCACTTATTCGTCAAAAGTTAGCTTGAAGGTGGTTCTACTCTACAACGGAAATAGATTCCCTCCGTTCCTTTGGCTCATGCAGCCAATATGAAGGAAAGTTATGAAAGCATGAAGCTACCGTTGGGAAAGTTTAAGTGTGACGGATTTAAGTGGAAGTTGTGTTGTGATCTGAAGGTTATGGCACTGTTACTCGGAATGCAACTCGGATACACAAAATACTGCTGTTTCCTGTGCGAGTGGGACAGCCGGGACAAAAAGAATCGCTATGTAAATAAACTGTGGCCTAAACGAACACCACTGACGCCAGGGGAGAAAAATGTCGTCAATCCTCCTCTCGTTCTTCCGGAGAAAATTTATCTGCCCCCTTTGCATATAAATCTGGGCCTCATGAAAATCTTCGTGAAGGGAATGCCGTATGAGGAACAAGTCCCCAAATGTGAGTGACGCAAAAATCAAGGAGGGTATATTTATAGGACCCAGATCAGGCAACTGATGCAAGACAAACAGTTCAATGAAGACCTGAATGAGACTGAAAGCAATGCATGGTTGTCATTTAAGAGGATTTGCAAGGACTTCTTAGGAAATCACAAAGCAGCTAACTATCAGGATGTTGTGCAGGACCTGTTGACTTCGTACCAAGCTATGGGATGCAATATGAGTCTGAAAGTCCACTTTCTGGAGTCACACTTGAATTTTTTCCCAGATAATCTCGGCGACGTCAGTGACGAACACGGTGAAAGATTTCACCAAGACATTATGGCTATGGAAAAGCAGTACCAAGGCAAGTGGACCTCAAGTACGTTGGCAGACTGTTGCTGGGCACTGAAGAGGGATGTACCTGAGGCCAAATACCGGCGAAAATCATAAGCCTCTACATTTTAGAGGAAAGTTTCTGCCTGTTTTAAGAGCATGTAAAGTACTATTTTGCACATTTAAATTCCTCTGTTTCTTTGAAACCCTGCTTGGCAGAACATTTCTGTATACATATCTGAATTCAGCATAAAAAAGTACTGCTAAATTCATCTATTGAAGTTCGTGGGACAAAAAAAAAGGTTAAATTTTGTTGACCAGTGTAATTTGCAGCGGCCATTTCCCTTTACAAAGTGAACCGATTTATTTTCTGAATGGAACTGGTATGTCCTTTAGGGTGACGTAGGAAATTTGTCTTGAGTGACCTGAAACATACTTGCCACAGAAACTCGACTCTATTTCCTACTGAGAAGGTGTTTCGATCTACAATTCGTGCTGTTATTCTTGTTTCCTTTTATTTGTGTGGATGTCTAATGACGTACCTACTGGTATGTCTGCTTTAAAGTTGTCGACTGTAGCGCCGACCTATTAGCAATTGCTGACATAGAAACACTATTTCATATCCGAGTTTTGTGGTACGTCTATGACGTATATCCCAACACGACTGCCTAGCTCCAGTGACTTACTTCTAATCGCCATCAAATCGGAAGCTAAAGAAAAACTGTGGATGGACGCCTTCCTTGTCATTGCACATTCAATGGCGGTACTATCTTAACAACATGTACGTATTTTCAAAGGCCTATCACCATATATTTTAAGGGCGTATAGTACTTGGCGATATTGCCGGTGCTATCTCAAAAGTTTGCCAATTCTGCGTGTTGTTATTACTGATTTTAGGGAAATTAATGTTTACGGTGTTGGTTTGTCCTACAGTGGAATGATGTTTACACTAATGTTCAATAAGATTAATCTTACTTGTTCAAGGATTTAAATGGGAAACCCACACACTCACACACACACACTCACACACACACACACACATACACAGCAGAGGCGGCAGCATACTCGGTATAGCGACTATACTGCGGGCTGGGCGTTCCGGGGATCAAATCCTAGTAAGGACGAGAGATTTTCTGCCCTCCTAAAGGTACAAACCGGGTCTGGGTCCCCCAGCGTCCTACTTTGTGGGTACCAGAGATCCTTCCCGTGGGTAAAGCGGATGGGGCATTAAGGCAGCCATTTACCTCCGTCTAATGCTGACCTTGAGGCTGAGTGGAGCTACCTCCATTCATTCCACGTGTCATCATAGCGTGGACAGGGAAAGTTTTGCATTTACACACACACACACACACACACACACACACACACACACAGTAGGTTGACCTCAGAAACTAAGAACAAGAAATATCAGAAAGAACAATGGCTGAAGTTTTAGACATTTTACGCCACCGTGCTCTCTGTGTATGCATCTGATTTTCCCTTTAAAATCTTAATACATTTCTCTATTTATCTCAGTATTTAACCAACTTGATGCACAAAATTTGTTTCACAATAGGTTTTATTTCATGCCTCTACATGTTTCGAGCACATGTGCTCGCAACATGCAGAGGCATGAAATAAAACTTATTGTGAAACAAATTTTGTGCATCAAGTTGGTTAAATACTGAGATAAATATACTGAGATGCACGGTCAACAAAACATCAAAACATTTCTCTAATCGCATAAATCGGGAGCATATTTGAAGCGACAAGAATAGCAAAATGAAACGTCGCTAAATTTATTTCTTCTTACTCCCTTATTGAATTAAATGTTTTGCCTTTCTGGGGCGGCGTTTGGAAACAACATCATAATGTTATGATTGCCTGGAGATATGAAGGTTGTTTGTAACATACTTGCCCTGCGCTTTAACATGACGACATTTTGTAACAATTAGCGGGCTGTCCTTGGAGTCGGCAGTAACCAGTCAGAATTGCATTCGTGATGCCTTTTAAAGCAGCCCAACTCGGGAAACACTCAATTCAGAACTGTCTGGTATTTTAATCTGACCGCAGAAACCAATGGAACCGAGAATGCAGACGTTGACAAAATCTGCAGCGTGAAGCAGACTGGGACAGCAGTGTGCCAGCAACCAGTTGTTGAGACTACACGCATCGTTCGTTTGTCAGAGAAGTTGCCGCGTGCCAAAGGCGAACTGCCTCTGCCCAAGCTGTGATATTCATTATAGCTGTTTTGTTAGTTACTTGATTTTATGGAAATACAGTTTTCTTCATAGTATTAAATAATCAATATATTGAGTTGGCTATTTCTTCTGCGTCTGTTTTGCTGAAACGATATCAATACCGGAACTAAGAACAATTCGTTACTGTATTATTATTATTATAAATTTAAATTTGATTATTGGTTATTAATGTGCTAGTACAACAGCCATAATGTCGGTTACACAGACAGAACCATTACAAAAGAGAAAATCAAATATAATTCTCAAACGAAAACATGCATAAATGAGAGAATAAAAACAAATCTCGCCAGATGAAAAGCATGAATTACTCGTATATTAGAACTGTCAATGAAGAGGTGGTAAGTCGGATAACTTTTCCCCGGCTATTCCTCCTGCTTACATCGCCTATGAAGTTGGAACAGAGTGTTCCGAAACGTCGAGAATTAAAATTCAGACGCCGGGGAATCACCCAAAAGAAAAAATACAACATTCAGGAGACGGCGAAAGTTTGAAATCAAGAATAGCTTCAACTTATTGACATGCAGGCGTAGCAACGCAAGGGCATTACGAATTCATGACTACACCAGTACACAGATATATCACAATTACACAAGGTAAAATACTAACACAAATAATATTAGTTAAGTGTGAATGCTGACTCAACAATATAGTAGTAGTAATAATAATAATAATAATAATAATATCTGTAACAAATTAACTTGTAATTAGCATAACTAACTTAATAAATCATTAGGACAAGTCGATATTCCCAGAACGTACCAATATCTATGTAACAGCTGATACCCATATATCAGAAGGATCTATGAAGTTTCGAGTCGGCACACGAAGGCCGACACTTTGCTCAAGGGAAGGGCAGCATTTTAGTCCATTTCAAACAGCTTACGAGGAAAGAAGTCCTCAAATCCCTTCACTGGAAATGCTAGTCAATTAAGCGCGCCTCGAAACGCCCAGCAACTGCAGTGGACGTTTCAGATTAAAGGCAAATCTGTTCGTATTTGTGACGTGAATGTACTTGGTGGAACAGCGGTATAAATACACTCACTCTTATTTTTGGCACTGGTGGGAGGTAAGCACTTAGAGCCGAACTGGGCGTTTTTTATAAGAAAATTCTCTTATCCTTGTCGGGAATCGAACCACGATTCCTCTCTCGTCTAGCCCATAGCCTAATCACTCTATCCGCTACTCCCTCCTACCTCATATTCGACAGTCACAAGTCTAAGTTTACTGGCCATTTTTTCCTTAATGCAAGAATTAAATGAGATAAGTATTTCGTGGACAGAAATAAAGCAACGTTAAAGTACTGTACTTGATACATTGTTGTAATTATAATCATGTAAATGCCTGTTATTGTTATACCGATAGGTTTGTCATATTGAACATCAAGCCTGCCACAGGATCTATTTGTAAGCAGTGTCTGCCTTCAATACTGTAATCCTTGGAATTCTTTGGTTCTTTCTGTATTTCTCACTTCTCTCTTCCCACTTTTGGTATACTGTTTTCACTTTTTTTCTGTGTTCTCCTTGTCAGTTTCGTTTTAGAGTACAAAGAGGAAGTGTTTGCTGTACGCTGGTTGGTGACGTGTCTTTAAACTGATTCTTTTCAGTGAGCCTCATGCTATTGTATTGGCTTGGCAGATCACACATTTTCGAGAATCTTGCTAGTGAATTTTAAAGACATGTTTAGCAAAGGCGGAAATGATAAATGCAGGCGTTTGGAAGGGGGCTGGAAGAAAGAAACCACGGAAGGGAATCGGTGTATTTGGGAGGATAATAAGATGCGAGATGGCAAAGGGGGGAGGGGGAGGGGTGCGAAATCAATTCGGTTGACTCATAATAAATGATACTGTGAATACAGTAATGGAAATTCGGGTTTCTTATAAGGCAGGCGGTTTCTTGATTTACTTTGCTTTCCAAAAACGACCATTTTCCGTGGATATATTTTCTTATCTCTGGCTCGGTGGGAATAAATTTGATTTGCCAATGAGTTGCCCGGTTCAAATTTTGGAGAGGAAGCTGGCATCTTGAAATTTTAAAGTTTCCCCACGTGATCTAAATTTAAAGCTATTGGAAACTTTATAACAGTTACAGTTGATCGAAGGTCAATGGATGTGGTACTAAACATTTACAGTTGCGTGTGTCCATATGGACGGTTACGCGGGTTTTGTACTGCCGATTCAAGTTACAGTTGTGTTTGATGTTATAAGTAGTTAATCCTCGCCGCACGTGTAATTTCAGAATCTATCGATGACCTTTTCATACTTTCGATATCATATTAAGTATGTTTCTGTGTGAATACACTAGCGGATTTTGAAACGATATGAATGGTTACTAGATTCAGTGAACGAGCGTGTATCGAACACATAATCACAGTGATGGGTTTCAATTGCATGAAAGTGGTGAATGGTACCAGAGTTGGTGGACGAGATATAATCAGATGAATCTGATGATTATTGGACCTTGCATCATTGTGATAACTGAAGAATAAAAAACCAACGAGATGCCACTTCTTATTTTATTGTACTTCTTATAGGCCTAACATGTTTCGAGCATTACTATGCTCAACATTAGGAACTCGCGACTATGCTGTTGATTACCACATTGGTCTATCGTTCTTGGTTTGCTGTATGTTCGAGCTAAGGTGCAGTTAGGCTGGAGTAGTGTCCGGGCTGCAGGCTAAAGCACAAGATATAATCAAGTGTGACAGATGTGATATCGTGCGAGAGAAAGAATGGACACCGCCTCTCACACTTCACCTTTATGAGAGAGCGCGAAGCAAGAATACTGAAAGAACGCGACACAAATCTATACACAGTGTACGTAAAATGCAGTGAACTTGGTCATGCGGTCTAAGGCGACGGTCTGTGGCCGCTCGCTTGCTGTGGGATTGCGGCTTCTATTCCCGCCCCGGGGCGTGGATGTCTGTCTCTTGGGATTGTTGTGTGTTGCCTGCGACGAGCCGATCCCTAATTCAGAGGAGTCCTATCGCGCGCACTTGTGTGGGTGTGTCTCACTGAGTGTGATCAAGTGCAACAATAACCCTCTACACCAACAATGCGTAGGTAGAAAGAGGTCAGATTAAGAAAGAAAGATGCAAAGAACCAATGCTTGTTACTTTGCTGTGTTATGTAAGTGAAGAATTACCCTCTAAATAGACCCCAAACTTGCACAGGTATCAAAAGTCATGTAGTTTTGTCCCAGATATGCATGCGTTACTAGCTGTATGAAAAGGATTTCCTTGTTATGTATTCTAACTATTATTATTATTATTGTATTATGGGCGCATTCGCAAAATTTCGAAAAGCAACTATTGGCTTCTTCAAGTCTCTGTCCGACCGCCCGATGGAACAACTCGGCTCCCACTGAGCGGATTTTCATAAAATTTGGTATTTGAATATTTTTCGAAAACCTGTCGGAAAAATTCAAATTTCATTGAAATCTGTTAAGAATGACCGGTACGTTACATGTAGACCAATTTACGTTTTTTTAATCATATCTCGCTCATTTCGTTTTAGAATGATATTTCAAACAAAACTTGTAGAGACAATCAAAACACACATATTATGTTCAATAATTTTTTTTCCGAAAATCGTGCCATTTACGAGATGAGATAATGTGGAAAAATATTGTAGATCCGTGCAGGACACAGATGACAATATAGCGCGTACTGGATACCTACGTCTGCAAACACACACTGAGGATATGTAATTCTTTCCTCTGCAACAGTGGTTGAACGAACGCGGCTCGTTGGTATGTTGTAGGTACATTGCCTGTCTTGTGAAACACACTTGCAGTCTCCAACAATATTTGCAGGCAACGAAATCAAGGAAGATGTGACGGACGGAATACGATATATTGCAAGTGTTTTACCGCAATTTATGTCTGTCGGTCGGGGTGGCGGTAAATCGAAATACATCATAATAAGTAATTTCTGTTCACAGGCTCATGGGCGTTAAGCGAGGGTGGCGCTATATCGAGTTGAAATATAGCATGTTCCGGATGTGTGGAAATTACCTAGAATATTTTTTGCTGACGGTTACTTAGGTTTTAATCGCGAAATCTGAAACGAAGAGACGCCTTCGGAGAGGGCAACCTACAGGCATGTCTTGAAGAAATAAGATGTGCGGGTGTAACCTCGGTTTACCTGACTCAGGTTATTGTAGGTGGCAGGCTGCTATGAAGATGACAGTGCATGTCCGCTTTTCATTAAGGGCGAGGAACTTCTTGACTAGCTAGATAGCTGCTGGCTTATGAGAACGGATTTTGTATTATTGATTTCGTAATTTCCGTTATCGAACCTGGTTTGCAATGTTATACCGATGTCCCCCTCCCCTCTTCGTTGTCTGCGAAGCCGCAAACAGAGGTTCCGAAATATAGACAATCGATATATTGTACTTACTTTAGACCAGTAAATTTAAAGCAATCTCTGGACAGCCCATGAAAGTTCCAGGAGGTTGAGGCTCCAAGATTTCAAGACATTCGGCACATGAAGATGGCAAGGTTGTCAGTCCTACACACCGGCCCTCCTTACCCCAGGGAACTATTTCTGATACTCACTGCGTCGACTAGATGGCCATAGTGTGGCCAGTATGATTATGCAAATGAAAAATATCACTGACACTATCGGGAATCGAACTCGCGTCTTCACAACCTGTAACGCAGTGCTTCAACGAACGGCACCACTGCACGGCTCCTTTAGACAAATAGCGCGCATTATAAATACTATGTGAGGAAGTACTAAATGTCTTTAAATCTGATGTGTGGTTGACCGTGCATCGTAATTCAGTATGGAAAAGAAACCAACTAGATGTCACTTTGTGTTGTCCTTTATTTCTCCTCGCGCTAACAGGGCTGGTTGTGCTACGAACTCTCAGTGAACACACTACCTGCTAACCGGTTCTGACAGCCATCCTGCAACCACGGCACAATACCAGCACGAGGCGATAACACTACGCAGTCGTCATCTCCTGAAGATGGGCACATGGTTGCCCGAAACGTGTTGAGCAACTTGTAAAGGAGAAATAAAGGATAACACAAAGTAACATCTAGTTGGTTTCTTTTCCATACTAAATGTCTTTAGTTCATATGAAGTATATTTAACAATACCTACGCCCAAATATAATTTGAGAGTGTAATAGGTCAGGAAAGCAGCAAAATAAGCATAGATGCATAGACCGCATATAAAGAGAGACTAACTTGCTTGTTCCACGGAACATAGTCCTTCTTCAGAAACTGTTTGGTTCTCATGTAGTCAAGAAATCCCCACCATTATAAGGAACCAAACATTCGTTACCGTGCTTACATGGTCCTTCCGATTTTCCTTGTCCTGAGCAAGATTCATGCATTTCTCGCTTTCCAGTCATGTTTCTGTAAGATCCATTTTAATATTATCATCCCGTCTACCCTAAGCCTTCAAACGCACTCTTCCAGGTTTTCAAACCGGAATCCTATATGTAATTCCTTTCCATCATGTGTGCCACATATTCCAGCCATCTCATCCTGCTTGATTTTATCAACCTATTAGTATTTATTGAGGGTCACAAATGATTTTTGTATTTTTGGTATCCCGTTATGTTCAATATTACTGGGTAGTCGTTGTTAAATGTTAAACTACTCCATGAAGTTCTTCGTTATTAAATTTTATCTAGTCTCCAGTTCCTACCTCTTAGGTTCCTCATCATCTCGTTTAAAAAAAAAATTCGAAATTACTCTTCATGAAAGTGACCTTCCAACTTTCGCATCCATTTAAAACATGTCTGAATAAACACTAATCAAAAAGTGCCAATTGGTCAGAACAGTATTTCAGCACCAGTTTGTCCTGAACTGGACAGTGGTAATAAGGTAAACGATAATGATTATACATCTGACTACCAGTTACAGTGTAACCATATATCTGCAGGGCATTTTCACAAAAGAAATCTCTTCGCGTGTATACTGTAATTTGTTCTTTTCACGGGGTGTTAGAGCCGGAAGAACAAAGAGGACTTTTGAAAACTGAAGCTCATAAATATACATAAGGGAGGTACTTTGAGATAAGAGAATTGTCGAGTGACAGAATTACTGCAGGTTACAAGCACAGAAAATTGGAGAACAAGTTAGTAGTAATTATCCAGTGGTTGAACACCAATCTGCGCAGTAACCAGTGATTAGTCTAATATGAGATAATTCGTGTAAGGCGTACAGAAAATTAAAAGTGAATTAAAAAATTTGGTTAGTAGTTTACTTACTTTCCCTGAGCTTCAACTCGACCTATTATTTTTGTGATGTACGTTGTGGCATAGAAGACTAAAGTTTCTACGCTTAGCTTAACACCTGCTTCCCTTCACACGTTTGTCCTTGTATTCAAGTGAGAGCCTCAATCAGAAGTAATGATTTTCCTATACATTTCTTTAACGAATTATAACGCTGTCCATCAATGTATCGGGAAAAATAAACCTTTCCTGATAGATTATAATTACTCTAGGATCTGTCAATTAAATGTAAATTTGTCCCTGTACACTCCGTGAAGGCTTATGGGAAGTGTTCATTTAGATGAGTAGTTAGTTTCACGCCCCGGCCGCTCTACCTCTGAGGAAGGAGCCTCCAGTCCTCGCTGAATAGGAGGCTTTGTGTAAGCCAGAACGGTGTGGACACTGTACACTGTAGAGAAGGGAAACATCTCTTGCTTCTTATTGATATTGATATATTTGTTAACTGCAATTGGGTTGACACCCGGTGGCAATAGTACAGTACACACTTACCCGCAAAGAATATATAGAACAAAACAATTAACAACTTTGGTTGGAAGGTTTTCTGGGGTTCGAACCCAGAGTGGTCAGACTAAAATTACGATGAACAAACCGCTTCTGCTGGGAATCGAATCATCCTTCCTTGTTTATCCGACCCGTAGCACAGTTACTATCGTATATTCACTGTACCGTCCCGGCTTCATTTTTAATCTGTATCAATGCATAATTTTCATGAGTATAAATTTCTGCTTCCCTGTATTTTTCGGATAGAAGTTAAATTTTAAACCCCAGACTTGTATCAGATTCTTAACATATAAACACAGAATTACACGAAAACATTTAGTATTGTCCTTATACTGTGTCCACAATAGCTTTGATTTTCCTGTCCGTCGTTGCACTGAACAAATATTTTGCCCGTCCGTCACGTTCTATACCACATTGTTCTAAAATTGTCGCGATGAAGGTAGGCTATATTTCAAGTTAAAAGTTGCATCGCGCTTTGGAAGTAACACTTTGCACTTTATGCATTGTGTATTATCGATGGGGTCGAATTAGAAGCTGGGGAAATATGCACAATTAGGAACTTCGTAATTTGTACCGCGAACCATATATTATTCCGATGAGTAATTCAAGGATGATAAGATGGATGGGGCGTCTGGCACGTATGGGGGTAGAAGAAAAATGTATGGGGGTTGTAATGGGGAAAGCTGAAGGAAAGAGACAATTTGAAGACAAATTTCAATTATGACACAAGTCAATCAGTCACTTCAATTATTAACCAACAATTGCACTTACATAAAATTCCACATAAAAACTATTAAAATCACTCCGACATGTTTCGATCTTTTTTAGATCATCATCAGGGAGCTCCTTGCTAAAGTTATATTATAACATTCACAATTTAATTCGTGTCTGTAAACATGGTGTTGTGGCAGCCTGTCTATAAAATAAATTATACTTATTAAGTATATTATCAAAACAGCTATATGAGCAAAATGCATTAATAGGGGTTTTTTTTGCTCATATAGCTGTTTTGACACTATACTTAATAAGTATAATTTATTTTACAGATAGGCTGCCACAACACCATTTTTACAGAAACAAACTAAATTGTGAATGTTATAATATAACTTTAGCAAGGAGAAACATAGCTCCCTGATGATGATCTAAAAAAGATCGAAACATATCGGAGTGATTTTAAGTGTTTTTATGTGGAATTTATTTAAATGCAATTGTTGGTTAATAACTGAAGTGATTCTACGAAATGCACGGTGCAACAATAAGGTTTATAATCAATCAGTGTTTTAACAGCTTGTTGCTAGTAATTGTAGTAAAAATTAACTATAACACGGGCCATAGACACAGTTACCAATGTGCTATAACCGACACTAAATGTCCCGTATGACCTACTTTGGTCTGGTTAGATAACAACGGAAATGAAGGACAGAAGAAAGTTATCCGGCTCTGCACTCGGCTCAATTTAAGCTAGAGGATGTTTCGTTCTGAATACAAATTGGTTAACACTCGGTTAGTATGCAGTGTAAACATTCGTCCCAACCGTCACTGGCTTCATTACTTCTCCACCAGGCGATCCATTCAGAAATTTCCTGTGTTTTATCCTGGGAGAAAAGTTCTTGCTGATGTACGTGTATTGTGTGTGTGTGTGTTTCTTTAAACTTAGTTAGACTTTTGTTCAAGCAGATCAACAATTGAAGTTTTGTAAGGTCCAGCTGAGAGCATCTTTCTTATCTTGCACGGAGCGCCATCAAATCCACTCTTCTGCATGAGGATTCTCCATATGTTTCAGTACTTGCACGAACTTTGGGCAATTTCAAGACCATGGACTTTTTTTTACACATTTCTCCTAATTAAAAGAAATGTAACTTCCTGGACAACAGAAATTCTTGAGCCTGAGATTCTTTTAAATGCTCAGCGATTAATCGTTTTCAGTGAAGCACGAAGTTTAATTAGGCCACCTGTCTTCACAATATCCTGGTATATAACCCTTTAAATGACGAGTTAAATCCCATCTGCCATTTGCTGGCATTATTAGGAGCTCACCATATTCTCCACGTTATCAGAATAAGGATTAATTCTATCTAGAACCAAGTACCAGTTCTGTTCCTTTCATATTTTCACATCCTGTCTCGTTTTACTAGCTTCCGCTTGAATCTTGTCGTGCAACACGTCTCTCACATTCAGGTCTTTCTGTTAAAGTTTCGTTTACTTTCCTTCTCTCTCAATTCCTGCTTCCTGTCGCGATTCTTAGTAATATTGAACAACCAATTCGAACGCCACCGTCAAGTACTTAACGTTCCCGCTTCGTAATTGGGGCGTCCTGAATTTAAAGCTCAGCACGGCTGCCGATAAGACTGCGGATATTTTTCTGTGTCTCCAGGCAACATTCTCCAATCTGGGACAGCGCAGTCAGTATAGTGACTGCGCTGCGGGCTTCACGACCGAGGAATCTTGATTCGTATCCCAGGCAGGGAACATGAGATTTCTTTTTCAAAGCGTCCAGACAAGCTCTGTGACCCATTGATATTCCTATTCGGTGGATAGTGGGGGAGCCCTCACCGGGAATAGAGCGGCTAGGGCGTGAATTTGACAACTCGCCCGCATGCAGTGTGGAGGCTAAGACTGAATGGCTCTATACCTCTTCTTACAACTTACAAATATGCGTTCATAGCTTGCACAGATATAGATTGACCTTTCTTACTAGTTTCACTAATAATCCTATCATTAAACTATATGCAGGTAATATTTTCAATCCTTTTTATCAATTGCACAAACCAGGAATGTTCCTAAATAAGCGACACACTACGTTTAATAATAATAATAATAATAATAATAATAATGCACATACTTCAGAATGTAGTAATGTCAAAATACAAAATGTATTTCACGAGCGAAAAAAAAACATTACATTTAGCACAAATTGTAAATACAGAACAGGTGCAACACTATATACCCTAGAAACGTGGTTTCTCAGGTATGTAATTGTAAAGACCCTACATAAAGTGTATAACAAATATAATAATAATGATAATAATAATAATAACAAAAATATCCAATTTTGCGTTGCTGGAAAATGTTTTCTACCGTGAGTCTAAGATGCAAGATGCATTATTTGTGTTACACCTCAACTGGAACGTAATGCCTGCCTGTGTCCAGCTGCTTGTTGTTCGCCATATCGACGCAGTGGAACGTAACCAGAACCGAAGAATATCTTGTGGCCAGTGTCAATCGTGCTCTTTAAATTTAGGGGCGTGGTGTTCTGCCATTATTTCCAGAACAACAAGTTAGGTGACAGTGCTGTCACTTATTGGCAATAGCACGCAAGAGAAGAGAGAACTGTGGCTTTAAGCGTACAGACTAACCATCTGGTAAAAGGGCCGAGGTTTTAACACCGCGAATTCCAAACTGTGTGCAATATTGAGTCTGTTTGACTTGCCTCTCTTCCTCACAACCTGTTTCTAAGAGAAGTGTCCCATTGCTATTTCCATATTATTTTCAGTTTGTATTCTCTGTTTCTCTGTGTTCCAAGGGTGTTCTCGAAAAATTCAATATATAGCCATTTCCTCTTTCAGTTCATCCATATACCTGAATCACAGTAGCGTCATTCATTTTACTGCTGTAACAATAATAGGCCCACGTGAGCTGTTTGAATTATGAATTTTTTCGTTATATTTCGTCCCAAACTACAGACTTATTTTTCCTTGGTATGGATGTTGTCCTTAGCGTTCTATTTGCACACACTTTTCATAATGTTATTTCTTAAGCAGAAAACACTACAATTCACAGACGTACAGATGGATGGCGAATTTATTCTTCTTATATTGTGGTCTTTAGTTTGTAGGGCTGTAATAGTGATAATTTCAAGCTGAATGGTACTGACGTATAATTTTTATCTTATATTTTATCATGTGTTATTTATTTAACAAAATTCGAAAGACATTTCTTTAAAGTGTGAGTTTCAAGGCTAAATTTGAGTGATAAACTTTAATCGAATATCACATTTGGACCACATCCATCAGATAAGTTCCGAACAGGGGAAATGAATGATGAGTAGGCCGTGTGTATGGATCTGCGTTTTATAGGAAGCTGTTGGCAAACTTAAGTGCTTTTTGAATTACAGCAATTTGATCAAGTTTGTGTAGCACTGCAAAATCAATTTGGATCCAGTCAGGATATTGCCAGGACATGTTTCAACTTAATATCGCTCTCCATGTCTGTCAACAAAGTTGTCTGTAACAGGGGGACATGTGAAAGGCGATTTCGTATTTCTACTATGTCTTATTAAGGGATAAGTCTGAAGAGAACGTGAGCCTACAATTTATAACGTGCTAGTGTAGGCCTTTATCTTATACCAAACTCCATTAGGTTGTTTTGGATTTCAAACATGAAAATCTTGTCTTAAGACCTGAAAATTAATGTTAATAAAAATCCAACCAAATGCAACAGTATGCAGATATTTATTTACTGCAAAGTCACTCTACATGTTTCAGGTGTCACAGCACCCATCATCAGGAGTACTAAAAACTGTAACCGCAATCTCCGGTACAGGTCATAATACTGGTACAGCTACTTCCCTCCAACGTGGCTTGATCAGGCCACGTTGGAGGGAAATATCTGCATACTGTTGCATTTGGTTGGATTTTTATTAATATTGAATAACGATGCACGGAGCCATGAGCTTAAAAAACCTGAAAATTAGTTTTATGTTTTGCACAGTATTAATCACAGTTAACAAATCTTCTGTTTGTGAAGCCTTTCAAGCTCCATGCGAGAAAAACACCGTGAATCTGGGTTAACTATATGCTTGCTTTACATCGTCGAGTAATTAGTGATGAAGATATGTTTATCAATCTGTCTCTTTTAGATGAAGTTACTGTACCTTATGAGTCCATGTGGCCTGACGTTCTAAAATTAATTATGACACTGTTTAGCAAAGTTTTGTTAACCGAGTAACGAGAAACGCCTGTAGGCTTAGGTCGCATAGTCGGCACAGCGACTTGCTACGGACTGGGCGGTCCGGGAATAGAAGCCCCGTGGGGGTGAGATATTTCGCGTCCTTCCACACTGGGCCTCGGGTCCACTCATTCTCCAAAAAAATGGGTACCGAGTTTTTCTTCCGATAGTGAAGTGTTCGGGGCGTGGCGTTGACCACCCACACCATCTAGCGCCAAGGTTAAAGAAAGAGTAGAGCTATACATCTACTCCCTTTCTGGGCCCTCCTCGCCTGTTTTCGGTTGAAGGTTATGTTTTTACGAGAAACGCCTGTACAAAATTTTCGCCCGGAAACCTGAAAGGAAGACAGTATTTAGGAGAAGGAAATTTAGCAACAAGGGTACCCTTATTTTGGATCTGAAATACGTAGGCCTTGAGGGGACAAACCGGACACAGCTGGATAAAGAATATGGTCCTAAGACGGACCCTTGTGAAACGGTAAAAGGAGACGAATTTCTTGATCTGGTTAGCCACTGCTAGCTTTCAAATTATGTCACTACTCAGTACAGGTAATTGCTTTGTCTTGCAGAGATTGTATTGCGTCAAGTTACATTAGTTGTGCGCCAATACGAAGAGTGGAGGCCGTCATGAGTATTTTATAGCTGTTGTACATACATTGGACTGTGAAGACTGAGAACAGACAAACATCCGGCAGTATGAGTCTTTAGAATTGATGTCCGAAATTAAATGAGACAGGCCAATGCACAGCTCGCAGCAGGTGCTTACACAGACAGGCACGGGAACACTCGGCTTTAATTTCGGTGCGAAATTGTGACACAGGGCATAGCTTGCAGTGTCCTGGTTCCAGGCTTCGTATCGCATCATTTATTTTATTGTATCACACATTCCTTTGTACTTGTATTACTGAACGTAGGGATTTGACATTTCGTAGGAATGTAATAACATTTCTCTGTCATATATGTCGGCTAATTAATATACAGGCAAAACTTGCTGTTAATAAAAGCAGATTAACAACCGTCAAAAACACAACTTCGTAAAAATAATAAGTCAACCAGCTACATGTTTCGACCCTCTAGGAGTCATCCTCAGGCTGATATTTGAAACTTATTAGGACCTGTACAAATCATGTGCGGAAGGGAGATCTCGCTTCTTACAGGTTTCTGTAACAGACTTGTGACGGTTGTTAATTTGTTTTGATTAATTCTCGTCACAACGGGATGTATAGAGTCAAGAAAACTTGCTTTTTAAATTTATTTCGTTGTTTATTATTCTCTGAAATGTCTTAAAATTTGACGTACACGGTTGTTAGTGTCAGAGTCGTATGACTGAGTGTCCCAGTATGTGGTTAGAGGACCATCGCATAAATCCTGTTAAGAAAATACTGATTTTTAATTGTATGTTTTTTTTCCCCCCTTACTAACTCCATGGCGCAGATTCTTTCTTGAGAAGCTAATGTTCCGGAGGTAGTCAGAGTATTCCTCGCATTTTATGAAACCCGAAAATTCATCACCATATTCACCAGAACCCGCCACTTTTACTTACCCTGAGCCACACACACACACACACATACACTCTGAAAATAATACCATGAACTCTTGTAACGAAATCATGTCCTATACAATTATGACCATTATTACTTGTGATAATTCCTTGCAACTGTGGTAGTTTTTACACCTCGGACTGCGGACTGCAGTCCTGTGCTGCATAGAAATGTCTAGCAGGCCTGTTAACATCTGAGGATCCCAACTGGTTCCTCATATTTGACGCAGTGTATTGTTATAGTATGTACACAAGTTCTGTATATCAGTGAGGAAAGTGCTACGGGCACATCCATATTATCAGGATGTGTTTAGAGTTCCGATAGATTTTAATAGCATTACACTAATATATGATCGTCTTTAACAATACAATTTGCTGCAAATATGTTAAGAGTACTTGCCCTCTTATTTGTTTTACTTTAATAGATTCGTCAAATGTTTTAAGTGAGAGTTGTAGAAATTATTTAAATCTGCACAACAATGTGTATCCATGTTTATACAATGCGCCCTTTATAAGAATGGTGTAGAGCTGTTCAAAATGTTCTGTTCTGCTCAGGTTAGACAGTTTAATCTTCACGGCGTCCCCTTTCATTTCATCTTGCTGCTGGTCCTGTTCGTTTATAATTAAGGCCCCCTGATCACCCTTCATGTAACCCTGTTGTGTCTACAAATGTGTGCACCGTCGTCAATTACTGCATACTGTATTTTCGACTACGTATATTATCGACGTTAGTTTTCTCCTTTATGTTAGTATGTGTGTATGCACACGTTCAATATAATTGAGCTAAAACAATGATAAAAAAATTATGAACAAGAGTCTGTAAATAGGGCGGTCATTTATCGTGTTTTCTCAGTTATTAAACATTCCTTTACACCGAGGATGATGTCAAGCGTCAGAGAGACAGAGCCGCGGATATGTAATATGTGACGCCAACTGGTACGTGGGAAGAATCCCGGGTGGCCTGTAATAATTCCACCCAGCGCGATGTTCATTAAAAGAGTGCGATGAACCTTTCCTCCTTATCCTGGAATGGAGCATGGGTACACTGTTTGGTAAAAGGGTAAGACAATAGATAGATGGATGGATGGATAGATAAGTGAATACGTGGGCGGGTGGGTGGGTAGTTAGGTGGGTAAGTAGGCGGTTGGGTAGGTTGGTAGGTAGGCGGGTGGGTAGGTAGATAGATAGGTAGGTAGGTAGGTAGGTAGGTAGACGGATGGATGGACGTATGGGAGGGTGGATGGGTGGATGGACAGGCAGACAGACGCTATAATTAATCACCATCCGGACATAAACTGTCAGACATTTCCAATACCATTGCAATTTAAAACTGATGTAAATCTGGTTACAGAAACACATTTTGTTGCAACTGTCCGTGTGGTTATATTGCTGTTCTTAGAAATGACATAATACTGCTACGCTTCCTTTATATATATCTGCAATATTGTCTGTGACGGCAGTCTCATATTCACGAACTTTGCATTGCGTCTGTTCTGTGAAAACTTATATCCCCTACAATAGTATTTATGTGTATTGTTTATTTGTTTATTTATTTAAACAATTAGTCACACATTCCAGACGCTGACCAGTATTTGTTTTTATAGTGGCTGAAGTCTCCTTAGTGTTTTAGTTTATTTTCGGCTTGGAATAAGCTATGTATGTGTTGGTGTTTCGATTTAGCTTGTTTGGCAGTCATGGGCACTGCGGATCGCGAAGCACATTAGCTTTAACTGTAAACAAGTTGGCATGTTATGTCGCATATTGATGATAAGTCGTGGCAAAATTCCGATGTCAAGCTGTTTAGGGTCGGCGTCGTCAGGAAGGATGTTGGAAGGAGCATTCATTAGGAAGATGAGTGATCAAAACATTGTTGTTGAAACATATTAACTTAGACTGCTATTATGAAACATCAACTTGGGTGTGACGAAGATGTTCAGACTTAAATCAGGTCAACATATTGAGAAGGTCGCATTTCGTACAATACAGTCGTTTTGTCAATACAGGGTCATAATTAAGTAGCTGCACGAAGCACAGACCCTGCAAAGCTAACAGTTTTTCAGCTAATCTAGAAATTGCCTTTTCTATGGAAATCGAAGTTTATTACTGAGTTCTTTACAGCCCGCCATCTGTCCCAGCACTGAGCCACTTCAGTCCGTTGTAATATTATCGTCCCATTTACAACTAGTTCTTCCATGTGATAGCTTTCCTTAAGGTTTTTATGTCAAAGTCTGTATAATTTTTTCTCCCCATATGTACCACTTTGCACGTCGACCCACCCCGTGGTCACTGCAGTCGGCACTCAGATAGCTTGTGGTGTGATATTTATCAGAAATGCACTAGATTCGTGACGTGGATTTTACATGAACTCTACAGAGCATGGAGCAATAGTGCTGCGGCGGAGAGGAAGCTTAAGATAAAATAGAACGTTTATTATCCCTCCTTGCCCTCTGGTGTTATATATACGTATATTGGATACTCTTGAACAAATCTCCTTGTATTGTGACGGCTCAGTAAGAGCTGCTGGATTTTCTACCTTATTTCTTTTCTTGGATCTTTCTCTGTTTCTTTCTATTCTTTGTTTCTTGCTTTTCTTCTCTACTATCTGTGTTTTTCTACTGTGTTACTCTAGCATTAATGCGTCGTATTTGATTTTTCTCCTGAAATATGACATACTTTGAAGTCACAAGCCTTCATATCGCCTGTGTGGAAGAAAAATAAGCAGAAATGCTCACACCCATTCGCCACTTTCGAACTAACGAAGACCAGCAGCGAGCATATGTACTTTATTCTTTTATTTGTATATTATTTATCTAAGAATTAAATTATTATGTGTACGCTTGAGATGGAAAATAGAAGGTAATGCGCATTTTTTTCCCTAGGGATTACAGTAATATTAAATGTGGCGGCCTTCTGATCAAGAAAATTGAGACAGGCGGGGAATGTAACACGTATGGAAACAGGAGATGTGCTTACAGGGTTTTTGAGGAAAACTTGAGATAAACGACGACTTGAAGACCGAGGGGTAAATGGAAGGATAACATGAAAATGAAACTTCAAGAAATAGGATGGGGGCATAGAATGGATTGATCAGGCAAAAGGGCAGGAACAGGCGGAGGGCTGTTTTTAATGCTATAATGAACACCGGATTCTATAAAAAGCCAGGACTTTCATAACTACCTTAGGCACTATCATTTTCTCAAGAAGGACTCTACTCCATTGAGTTTGTTTGTTTGTTTGTTTGTTAATTATTTAGGAGGCATTCTGCGTTGTGACGCCATGTACGGTGGTAGGTATGTACTGACATTGCAGAGACTGCTGGTGGAGATACCAGCTACTTCTGAAATGTCGGTAATTTTCTATATTATTTGATATAATATAACAGTAATCATAGACATTCTTGCCAGTTTAGTGAACTGAATTAATCAGAATTTTAAAATTGGATTCCTCAGAGTTCTTTATTACTGTTCTCCACTCTTCTGTTCAAATTTTGCCGCCCTAGTGACGCCTAGCTCTCCTAGTGGGTTCTGCAGGCCCTACATGTCCTGCAGGCCCTGCAGGAAATCCACACATCTAACCTAACAATTAAACGGACTCCGGAGCAAAGTACATAGATTTTCGAAATGTTATCCATGGACATCTAGTGCCCGCGTCAGCTGACATGGTGTTCAAACAAGGAAATTTTGACAACTGTCTTACCGAAATAACCAAAATCCTAGGCGTTGGTTCAGTTGCAGTATGGAGACTCGCGGCTGTAATCTCGCCTGAATGTCGTACTTCGTAATTGCTGCTTTATGTGGTTTTCGTTCGTTCCTCAAAGAGAATGTCGGCATATAAATTTTAAATCGATCACAACTTCTCTTTCCCACATAACCACCACAATGGTGTGCTAGAGCTTGTTATAAGTAGTAGGTGGAAAAAAAAAATCGCTTCCGGGTGACCCGTTATTCCTGTGTTGAGGACACACACAAGTGGCGCCACTTCTCTTGAAACAGGAGTCCAATTACAGCGCTCGGCGACCCGGGAATTCTTGCGCTTCCTAATTAAAGCAATGACCCGAAAAACTGATTAGTGCGAGAGGCTTGTAGCATGACACGTATCTGTAGGCTACAGCTACAACCCAGGCAGGATTAATCTCACGGGTACCTTTTATATTTATTTATTTATTTATCTAGCTACTCATTCGCTCTTTTCATTTTGTCAGTCTACAAGTTGAGCGAAAAGTACCTGTTCACCTGCAGGGTGCACTGCTGTGCTGACCTCTTGTCACACAGTCCCAACCCCCTCCAACTCCGTACCCTGACGCACTTCTGTACATTCATTCACTGTGACTTCCTCTCTTAACTTGTATCCTACTGTCATGAATGAGACAAGATTTAAAATTTTGGAAAGAACTTTTTCAAATTCTGATTATACCAGGAAGACATGCAAGCTTCATACAGTTGTCGCAACGAGAAAACATTGGTTTAGCTTGCTATGTAGTACTCAGCGCATTCGAATCGGACTGTCCCACTTGCCCATACATGGTGGCCAACAGACTGACTGACCCACTGAATTTCCTCATTTTTTAGTATTTTCCTTTGGTAATGACCGTATATGAGCAGGTATGCAAATGAAATACCAGACTCGCACTTTCCTCTCTATGTAACCCCCCCCCTCCCCTTGCGGTTACAGTAAAACACACTCTTTTGGCACAGTTACTTGACACTGTGTACACCGGCTAAGTACGTACCTACAAGAAGAACTTGATATAATTACACAAGTGATTGTTTAAGTAACTACGGCGCACTGAAATGTATTACTGTTTGCTGCTGGTGCAAGGTAAGCTTCAACAGCTGTGTTGTTAACTAACTTTAATTTTGTTAACTAACTTTGATTTTGCTTCCAAATTCAAGTCGAGTCTAAATTCTATTACAAATTTCTAAATTAAATCCCCTTTCGATTATACAGAGAGGCAAGAGCGATTATTCTGAACACCTTTCAAATACAAACAACTTTTAACTTAACTTATGTAAAATTATATATGTGTGTTAGTACCGTAGAATATGGATTTAGACAACGAGGTGTCTGGTATCGTTTATTCCTAAACTCGCTTATTAACTCTCACGACTTTTTGCCTAATCTTAGTCTGTTGGCAGCAGTTAATCTACCCTAGAATTATTTATAGACTCTGAGGGCTTAGTACCTCAACCTCCTCAGTGTTTACCTGGGCACAAGTTAGTGGAAGACAAGCCCCAGTCTCCAGTAGGCACGACACTGCTTCCTACAGGTACTGTACTACCATACTTTCCACTTACTCTATATTATAAGTTATGTAACTTAAGTGTGTGCGGGTTCGCTGTGGTGCAGTTTCTTGAGGCACTGTGCTACAATCGGAAGGTCGTGGGTTCGATTCCCGATGGTGTAATTGTAATTTTTCCTTCCGGCCGCAATATGACCCTAGGTCGACTCAGCCTCTAACAGAAGTAAGTATGTAAAGGCGGCCGGTGCGTAGGGCTGACAAACGTCGTGTGCCGATGGTCTTGAAATCTGGAAGCCTTAACCCCCTGGAACCCTCAGGGCCTGTCCAGGCCTGAAATTGAATTGCTTTACCTTTTAACTACACTGCGCATGTGTTACCTCTGTCTTCTCTTTTACACGATCTCGTTTTAACTTTCATTTTTTTCTACCTTCCTTCTTTATTTCTTTTGAATGTACTGTTTTTTCTGCATGTCTTTTACCCCTCCCTTTATCTCTGCGGCAAGTCAAGAGACGCCGTGACGCAGAGAGCAGACGTCACAGTACAGGATCCGCAGAGGCGTTCTGACACGATCGCAAGATACAGACACATGGGCGCCACCAAAATTTCTCAAAAAGGGGGGGGAGGGGGGCACAGCCACAAATTTGCTTATGTAGTTTAGTGTCAGTCATTTAAGAATAAATTTACGAATTCTTTGGGGAAGCTAAAAGCGCTTCCGTATTGAGGATAGAATAATAAATGGCGATCAAACTAATATCAGTTTTCGGTGTTAACATATGATGCAGTTCCTTCTTTGTTCAATATTTTCAATTATTACTCTGTTCTAAAAACGTAAGGGGTTACAGATACGTAGTTTGACCCCATCCCTCTTTCGTAAGCAGCTTGCCTAGACAGGTGCCGGTTCTGTTACTTAGTGGAGCCCTGTAAATCATCCCCCCGTCACAAAAGTCTGCCATACGATCACCCATTAAACTGAATTCGGAGTCACTTCAATCTGTGTCACATATTCATGCGTGCGCACACAAATACAAATAAATTTAAAATTGAGATTAACAATCTTGTACTCGTATTTCTTATTCAAATGAAGATCAACGTATAATTATCGAAAACAGCTCCATAACTTAATAGTCTGCTTGTCTTTCAATTAACGATTACAGTTTTGACTTAAAATTTTAGGGTTATTGTTGTTGTTGTCGTCGCCGCCGCCGCCGCCGCCCTACCTACCGCTGCCGCTGCTGCTGCTAGACTGAAATTCTCCGATTCAAAGATCCAGTTCGTACCGCGCAGTAAACACTTTTCATCTTGCTTATAAACACCAATCAGTTTATGTTATATGGGGCAGAAGTCGCCGTTTGTTCTGAGGTAAATACAAAACAAATAACTACAGTGTGGGCAGAATGTCATTTCTAAAGTTTTAAAACACTTGGTGCACGCAACCAGTAGGCTGTAAGAGGTAAATTAGTTATACGATTTTAATATCCGATCCTAAAACGTATTCGTTGTGTTCATTGATCTACAGACGATTAATCAGTATAAATTATACATACATCACTTATATTCAAACATGTACATTTTATGTAAAACTATTATTGAAGGATATAAAAAAAATAATTTTTTTTGGTACGATAAATACCATTGCATATTGTTGCATTCGCATGAGACAAAAATGTTTGTACTTTTTCCTGGCAACACCCGTCACCTTCCGAAGGCTGTGGAAAAGCTTGAACTCAAAATATCGGCAATTTTTAGACACTTTGCATTCTTCCGTAGTAGATGGTAGTACTCCCTTTGGGGGGGGGGGGGTTCATGTACGTGTAGATATTGTGTATGTTAGCAGTTAACTTAATCTATCAAATCCGTGTCATCTTCAAAGACCAAGATCGTACTGTAAGAAAATAATTTGCTTAAAATAGGAATTTAAATTTGTTTTACGCATTAGTGCATCCGTGCCGCTCTAAATATCATTCATTTTCTTCAGCAAACTAAAATCTTTTATCATCTTTCACGTCTTAATTTTTATGACTTTCATTTCCTTTTGTGTGGTATTATATTCAAAATTATGCTAAATCTGGGTCTTCTTGACACTGATGATGGGCGCACGATGATTCTTCGAAACGTCCGTACTTTTTTTCTACTAGACACTTTATGTAATTTCAGTTTAAATCACGTTTTTGGTGTTTCATCGGACATCGATTGTTGTACTAGGTAATTTATATAATCTTCATATTATTAACATTATCCCAACTTCAGTTCTTTCACCAGAAGGCAATGCACAATTACTATTAGGTATACTGATGTCCCGGCAGAGTCTAGCCCCTGGAGGACGCCTATTATGGTAACTTGGGAACAGTTTCTTACGAAATCAACAGATTGTTACGCTGCTGGCTAAGACTTTTGTGACACTGTTTCCTTGTCGGGTAAGCATGACAGGATAATGAATGCCTGAAGTTTTAACAGACCTTCGCCCTGTATAATGTCTGCGGCTCCATCAGTCATCCATAATTCGCATCTGCCTATCTGTTATTATGTAAATTACAAAGTTTCCTTTAAGTGACATAAGCTGCATGAGACCCAGTAGGTGTAACTCCTTTCCGCCCAGGTCCGTCCCTTTTTAGGCACGTTTGCAATATTGCGAAAGGCGGCTAGTAGCTTCGTCATGTCTGTCTGTCTGTCTATCCGTCCGTACGCCCGCCCGCATGGAACAACTCAGCTCCCACTGGACGGATTTTCATGAAATTTGATATTTGAATATTTTTCGAAAATACGTGGTCTGTTCAAAAAGTATCGGACCTTAATTTTTCCCGCATAAACAAATCAAGCACGGGAAGTGTCCATCATTGTAGATGTGGAGGGGACATTTATGCGCATGCGTGAATTTTTTTTCCCGCCTATAGAAAGCGTCAATAGTCGGCAGTCGGTCGATGACTGTGTAAGTGTTGTGAACGCTCGTCGGATTGTCAGTTATTGCAAAATGACGGAACGACTCGAGCAGCGGTATTGCATCAAATTTTGCCAGAAGCTTGGCGATACCCAAGTGGAAACTATTCGAAAGATTCAATAGGCCTTCGGGGACGATGCCATGAGTATCACAAGAATAAAAGAGTGGTACAACCGCTTCAAAGATGGCAGCACAACAGTGGACAGCGATGCACGTCAGGATACGCCCTCAACTAGCCGAAATGATGTCATCAACCAAGTGCGGACTTTGGTCATGCAGGACCGTCGTATCACTGTCCGAGAACTGGCAGGCGAGGTAGGGGTAAGCATTGGATCGGTACATACCATTTTGACTGCGGATTTGGGCT
>Ga0131853_10003295_pt1 | contig 28977 bp, 23 predicted proteins | sample TergutLab28metaG_FD_92764 | JGI IMG/M metagenome (GOLD analysis project Ga0131853, IMG submission 92764) | Labiotermes labralis P1 segment gut microbial communities from Petit-Saut dam, French Guiana - Lab288 P1 (version 2) (version 2) | ecosystem: Host-associated > Arthropoda: Insects >... | reverse complement strand
TTAGTGTTCCAATTTGACCTTGGTCAAATTGGAACACTAACCCCGTCCCCCTGTTCCACACTAACCCCGTCCCCCTGTTCCACCAATCTGGGACACCAACCCCGTCCCTCCTGTACCAAAACGAAATCAAATCGTAGCTAATTTGTAAACGTATAATTATGACAAAATCCTGCTAAACCCCCTGTAGATTGCATATTTTGGGCAATTATGGAGACTTCCCCACAATCATTGACTGTAAAGTGGGTTTATAGCCTATCGTGAAACGCGCGAATAGGGGGGTAACTGAAGCGCGAAAGGGGGCTGATCTCATAATGGATGGGTATGATTATGAAAAGGCCAAAAAAAGGGGTACTAAACCTACTACAAGACGGGCGCTAGCCATTCTCATGGCAGTGGCTTTGCTGTTGTATTTGATTCCAGCCATTGCACTGGGAGAAGGTCAAATCACAGACCCTGGAAACAACGCAGATTCTGAGCAAATGCTTGTTATCGAAGATGCCCTACGAGAACCTGCAGCGGCAGAAGACGCCCTGCAAGAAGAAGGCGCGGGTAATCTGGAAGACCCGGAAGGCCTTGAAGATCCAGCAGATCCTGACCCCGCAGGGGCATTGGGCTTGCTGAGCCAGGAGGAAGCACTGAGTGCCAAAGACCCGGTGAGATTCCAGGGAACTGACATCACTTTTGCCACCTTAGAAGAAGCAATCACTGCAGCAAACCAAGCTGGCGGCGGTGTTCTTGAGGTTACGGGCGATATAACCGTAGCAGGCAAGCCCAGTGTTACCACCCACGTGACCCTGCTTGCCAGAGATGGCTCCCACACCATCACCTTTGCATCAGGCAACTCTCTAGACGTACAGGGCGGCAACCTGGTTATTGGGGGCGGCAGCGAAATTCTAACGCTGTCCAGTGCCGGCACTACTGTGCAGTTGTCAGGCGGAACAGTTGACGTAACGGCGGGCGGCGTTGTTCAGGCTATCGGCGATAGCTCAATGGCAATACACATCAGCAAAGGCGATGTTGTAGTGTCCGGCGGCGCGGTCACCGCCTCGGGTGACTGGGTTTCTGCCATTGAAGTAACCAACGGAAACGTCACGGTCTATAGCGGCGTTGTTGCCGCAACGGGCTTTCAGGCACACGCTAGCTATGCCATCTGTGTTTGGACAGGAACCGTCAAAATAGCCGGAGGCAGCGTAAGTGCCACGGGTTCGCCTTTTGCAAGCTACGCAATCTCCCTCCAAACAACGGGCCTGGCTGCGTATCTCCCGGGAACCTGCACGGGAAGATTTGAGGCCTATGGCAGAAGCATGATTGTTGAGGTGGAGTCTTTAAGCATTCCCACTTCTTATGAGGGAACAAACAGCGGCCTTGCCCGCACGGCAGGCCTTGCCTTCAACACCACCAATATCAAGTGGGACTTATCCGGCGCTGTTCCCAACCTCTTCTTTCAAACCGGTAACTACAAAATTCCTTGGGGAGCGCCTGCGTTTGAGCTTACTCCCCTGAGCATTAAGTCCGTCAAACTGCAAGAGACCGGTGGCTACTTTGATACCTACTCAGAGGCCATTGTTGCCGCAGCGGGCGCAGGGTTTGCTACCTACACCCTGGAGACCCTGGGCGACGTAACCGAGAGCTCTACGCTTGCCATTACCGATAACGTTACCATCATCGGCGCAGACGGCGAACACACCGCCACCATGAGGGTAGAAGTCTTGAGCGGCGGGAGCCTCACCCTGGGCTCTGGGCAGAGTGACAACATATTGACCATCGACGGTTTTGTTACCGTCTATGACGGATACATTCTCACAAGAGACGGCATCCTGATAAAAAGCAGCTCCTCTACACTAACTCTCAGGGGCGTGAGCTCCTCAGGAACTATTGAGGGAGGAAGCTTTGAAGCCGGCCTTGAAGGGATTAACCTGCAAAATGGGGCAACCCTTGATGAGATAAGCAACTGTGCTATCGAAGCCGGAAGAAACGCAATTGCACTCTCAGGAACAGGCACGAGGATAGAGCTCATCTCCGGAGGCAGCTTTAAACAGACAAATCCAAATCAAACACTTAACGGCCACGGAATCTTTATTGAAAATTATGCCCAGATTGGCACCATCACCGGTGATTATTTTGAGGCCGCCCGAGGCAGTGCAATCGGTATGACACGAGGCGGCTGGATCGATGAGATCAGCGGCGGCGTTTTTAAGGCCCTGCGTGTTGGGCAACTAAACAATACCTCAAACCCCAGAAATGCAACCATATGGATAGAGTCAGAAACCCAAAAAACCGGTATTGGCGTTATCTCGGGTGGCAGCTTTTCTGGGTCACACTTTGGCCTCCTCACCCTAAACAGAAGCGCTACCTTGACGGGAGCCCAGGTAGGCCTTATCTCCGGCGGGGACTTTCAGGGTGTTGTTGCCCTGCAAAACGATGCCAACTGCGACATCCTTGCCATCACGGGCGGCACCTTTACAGGCAGCCAGGGCTTCTTCAACTGGGGCCGGGTAGGCATCATAACCGGCAATCCGGTCTTTACGGCAACGGGCAGCTATGCCATCTACAACTACTATAGTATAGGGAGCAACCCCAGGGGCGTTATCAATGAAATTGCCGGAGGAACATTCATCGCTGCGCCTTTTGGCACCTCAGTGATGAATACCGGTATCATCAACCTTATCTCGGGCGGCACCTTCTTGGGAGAGCTTGAGGCCATCAACTGCGATGCCATAAATAAGGGAACCCTGGGGGTCATCACCGGAGGCGTGTTTCAGTCCTTGTACTTTCCGGCTATCGCCCTCTCATCGCCTGTTTTACTTGAGCCTGGGCTCAACGGCGCTCACATGGGAGCAGGACGCTATATGAGCGTCTACAACGATATCTTCAATAATGAGAGCCTCGTTATCTATCCGGATAACTACGTGATGAGCATTACAACCGTGCCGGTGAGCGGCATTACAAGCTCCGAGTTCAAGTATCTGACCAAAGTTAAGTTTGACGTTATCTATCACCACGGCGGAGCTACCGGCGGAGACATTGTCATAGACGTGGGTATGCCCCACCTCCCCGGTGTGACCGTAACGGTATTGGACAACACCTGGACCAAAGACAACCACAGGTTTATTGGCTGGCAAGCCGAATCAGGTGTAATTTTACAACCAGGCGAGAGTTTTCACATGCCTGCCGGCGACGTAAAGTTAACAGCTCTCTGGGAGGAGTTGGAGCCACCCACTCCACCCACCCCTCCAACTCCTCCCACTCCACCTACGCCGCCAACGCCGCCTACACCGCCCACTCCACCAACTCCACCAACTCCACCTACTCCGCCTACACCGGAGCCAGATCTGCCGAAGCAGCCTGAGCCACCCGAGCAGCCTGAAGTGCCACAGCCGCCTGCAGTAGTCATCACCTATATCGTGAGCTTCCTGCCCGGCGAACAGGGAACCTTTCAACCTCAGAGCACAACAAGCCTGAGGGCCGGAGACGCAACTCCTGCTGCCCCTGCGGTCACCGGCAGAGCGGGATGGACCTTCAGCGGCTGGAGCCCGGTTCCCACTGCCAGGGTGAGCGGAAACGCCGTGTACATAGCCCAGTGGGTATCAGACTCTGAGCCTGCTACGGTTATCACTCCGCAGGAGGAGCCCCCGGAAGCCAGGAGCGAGCCTTCAACCGGCGCATTTGAGGATCAGTCCGTGCCCGAAGCAGGCAGTCCAGCAGAAGTGATAGGCGCCGCCGCACTAGAAGAGGGAATCCCCGTGCTCGAGGTATTTGGGATTCCGGTGCCCCTTGTAGCGCCCACTGGATTCTTTGCCTGGTCTCTTGCAGATCTTATCCTGACTATCTTTGCCGTGCTGGCGTTTGCACTCTTAGGCGTGCGAGCCGTACTGAAGAAAAATCTTACCAGTGAGCAAAGCGATGACCTTGAAACAGAAGTGGGCAAAAAGGTAAACCCAATACTCCTCGTCGTCACGCTCGTAGCGGTTGTTGTAGCGATACTACTCTTTATCCTCACCCAGGACATGAGCTTACCCATAGTACTGTTTGACCAATGGACTGTAGTGTTTACCCTCTTGTTTGCCGTAGGCCTCGTTGCTTCGCTGCTGGCAATCAAGAAAGAGAAAGCCGAGGAAGAAGAGCTTCAACTTGAACTCGAGCCCCATTCATCTGAGCAGCTGGTAGGAAACTAAGCATCAGCAATGAAACAGAGGGACGGGGCTGGTCTGGGACAGAGGGACGGGGCTGGTTTGGGACAGAGGGACGGGGCTGGTCTGGGACAGAGGGACGGGGCTGGTTTGGGACAGAGGGACGGGGTCGGTGTCCCAGATTGGAACAGGGGGGACGGGGTTAGTGTTCCAATCTGGGACACCGACCCCGTCCCTCTGTCCCAAACCAACCCCGTCCCTCTGTCCCAAACCAACCCCGTCCCTCTGTCCCAGACCAGCCCCGTCCCTCTGTTTCACCCCCACCATCTTCACCAAAATCAACCTTTATGGTAGGATTGCAAGGCTGTCGGGTTGTGGCTCAGTTTGGTAGAGCGCTGCGTTCGGGACGCAGAGGCCGCTGGTTCGAATCCAGTCAACCCGACCAGTAACACAGCGAGCGGCAAACGCGCAGGATGGCGGGTAATGTGCTTCTTGATTGATTATATCTACAATACCTAGGGCAATTGTGATAATCTGGGTGCGGAGCAATCTTCTTTGAAACCAAGCATATAGGGTGTGTGGAGGTTACTATGAAAAGGCGTCTGGTTATTGTTGCGGTGGCGTTTTCCTTGATTCTTATTTTGGCGGGGTGTGCAAGTAATCAAGGCTCTGATGCGAGTGTTTCGGATACAGATGCAGTAACTACAGCGGCGAGCGTTGAGCTTTTTCCGCTGGCATCTCAGTGCCGTTCTTGCCACAATGACATTAGTGCGGATGATGGCACCCAGTTTTCCTTTGTCACGGAGTGGATGAACTCTACTCATTCCCAGTCCTCCACTGACCCGCTTTTTCAGGCGGTGGTCAGGCAGGAGATGATGATGCTTCCGGAGGCTTCTGATTTGATTCAGGGAGTTTGTGCCAGCTGTCATTTGCCGATGGCCAACTTCACCGCCATTGCAGAGGACTCATCACAAAGCTTTTTCGACAATGCTAGAAATCCGGAGAGCGAGCTGCACGAACTGTACCTGGATGGCATTTCTTGCATGCTTTGCCACCAGCTCACCTCAATTCCCACTGAGGGCAATACCGTGTTTCATGACTCTGAGCTGACTATTGATCTCAACATGCCTGCTGCAGGCAAGACTCGCAATCTGTACGGATACTACCCAATCAGCGAGGCTGCCCAGCAGCCTATGGTTGACAGTATTGGCTACTTTACCGTGCCTGACGCTACTGCACGGAGTGCGGCGATGTGTGCCGCGTGCCACACCCTGTATACCGACGCTTTTACTGTTGAAGGCGAGCCCACGGGCATACAGCTGCCCGAGCAGGTGGTTGCCTTGGAATGGGCTGAGTGGTCCGAATCCTCGTCAAAATCTTGCCAGTCGTGCCATATGCCGGTGGTGGTGCAGTCAGGGCCGCTTTCAAACATGCAGATAGAAGATGCCGCACGCGGGGAGATATCCACGCACAGCTTTGTTGGCCCCAACTCATTTCTCAAGCAACTCAATAACAGCAGCGATAATCCATTGGAGCGGGGCATAGAGGCTTCAACCGAGTTTCTGCAAAACGAGACTGCCACGCTCACCCTTGCAAGTAGCTTTGCCGTGGCACCTGGAGCAGATTCCACACTTATGCTGGATGTCACCATTGACTCAATGGTTGGGCATAAGTTTCCAACCGGCTTTCCTTCTCGACGGGCCTGGTTGCATGTGCAGGTCTTTGATGCCTCAGGCAACCTGCTGTACGAATCCGGCGGCTACAACGAGCAAGGCATGATTTTGGACAACAACGCCGACCAGGTGGCAGGCACCTTTGAGCCGCACTATTCCCTCATCGACCAACCCGGGCAAGTGCAGATATATGAATCGATAATGCTCAACAGCAACGGCGAGGCCACTTCTGTTTTGCTCCAAGGGGTTGCCTTTGCTAAAGATAACCGCATTCTGCCGGTTGGATTTGACAAAACCAAGGTACCGGTTGACATTGCGGTTATCGGCGACGCTCTCATAGACGATAACTTCATTGGAGGCAGCGACACTACCACGTATCTCATCAGCCTTCCGGCCGGCACCGGTGAGTTGACGATACAGGTGGAGTTGCTCTATCAATCAGTGAGCTACCGCTTTTTGGATGACCTGATGAGCTATCCGTCGCCTGAACAGAAGAAACTGGCAGAGCTCATTGAGCAGAATCCCAATCTACCGGTGTTAGTCACCAGGCAAGAGATTAAAGTAACCCGGTAAGTGACAGGAGTATTAAGGAGCAAGCTGCAGCTCAGTTGCCCGGGGCAAAAAACCATACTTTGCGTAAAAGTCAAAAGCCTCTTCGTTGCCGCAGGCAACTCTCACTATGGTCTTTTTTGCGTCAAGCGACTTGATCCAGTCAAGCGCCGCCTCGGTAAGCAGGTGACCCACACCCTTTTTGCGGTAGCCCTCCATTACGAACAAAGAGCCTATCTCGCCAACCCCATCAACCACACTGGCAATGCAGAAGCCAACACGAGCATCGCCGCTGTAGGCAATAAAAACAAGCAGCTCGCCCCTGGCTGCGCTGCTTAAAAGAGGCTCTTTTCGAGCTTCAAAGGTGAACTCCTCATAGAACTGCTTAAAATGGCATGTTTTTTCAGAGTGAAAAGCGTTAAGCTCCTCCCAGAGCTCCCTGACCTCATCTATGCACTCAATATTTCCGCTGAAAAGAGTAATCTCGTTGCTCATAGAACTCCTTCAAAGGTAGTTTTGGCTACTCGTAGTAAGTGTAACTGTTTTCTTGCGGAGGCAAAAGAATCTTTAACCTTTTGCCGAGGGACGGGCTTATTTGCGCGAGAGTAAGGTATTCTATTCAGAATTATTTTTTAGCTCAATATTGCCTATGTTGGCAGACGGCTACCAAGACATTAAGGAGCAGACTCATGAGTGAAAACAAAATTGCTAATCCAGCCCCACTAGGACTACTGGGATTTGGCATGACAACCGTCTTGCTGAATTTTCATAACGCAGGATTAACCGACCTGAACATTGCCATCATTGCAATGGGATTTGCGCTCGGTGGCGCTGCGCAGATAGTTGCCGGAATCATGGAGTTCAAGAAAAACAATGTGTTTGGCGCAACCGCTTTTACGGCTTATGGATTCTTTTGGTGGTCGCTGATTATCGTATGGTGGAACCCCCTTGCCGGCATCTCCAGCACAGCTGTTGTTGACGTTGATGGTTTCTCCAAGGGTCTGTACCTGTTTCTCTGGGGCCTCTTCACCCTGTTCATGTTCATTGGCTCGCTGACGCATAACCGTGCAACTCAGGTTGTGTTCTGCTCGCTCACCCTGCTGTTCTTCTTGCTTGCCGCGGGTCAATTTGCGGGATCAGAGCTCATCATCAACATCGCAGGCTACGTGGGTATCTTCTGCGGAAGCTCCGCCATCTATGCAAGCTTTGCGCAGATACTCAATAATGAATACGGTAAAACGGTTCTTCCTTTGGGGGAGAAGAAGGACTAAGTTTTCAAGCACAGTTGTAACTGTTAAACACAAGCCCAACCTGCCGATAACGCTGGCAGGTTGGGCTTTTGTGACTCAGGGGGACGGGGTTGGAACAGGGGGACGGGGTTGGAACAGGGGGACGGGGTTGGAACAGGGGGACGGGGTTAGTGTTCCAATTTGACCAAGGTCAAATTGGAACACTAACCCCGTCCCCCTGTTCCAACCCCGTCCCCCTGTTCCAACCCTTATCTCACTATTTTGTTTATCGGCAGTTCTAGGATGTCTGTTGCTCCGGCGGCTTTTAGGCGGGGGATCAGAATGTTTACGCCTTTTTTGTCGGCGACGGTGGTGAGTGAGTAGTCGTTGGTGCCGTAGAGTTGGCTGATGGTGGGGCGTTTCATGGCGGGTAGCTCGGCGATGACGGCGTCAAGGCATTCGGCGGGTGTGTTCATCAAGAGCAAGACGCGTCCCCGGGCTTCGATAGCGCCAAGGAGCAGCGTGCGGATTGCCTCAATGGCCTCGCGCTTGGCAGGGTCTTCCCAGGCGGTTTGATTGGTGAACAAGCGGGTTGTGGACTCGAGAATCACATCGATGATACGCAGCCCGTTGAGCTTGAGGGTAGAGCCGGTTTCGGTGAGGTCTACCAGCGCGTCCATGAAGTCAGGCACCTTGGCTTCGGTTGCCCCATAACTGAAGAAGATCTCAACCGGAATGCCCAGCTGCTCAAAGAACGAGCGCGTGATACCAGGAAACTCGGTGGTTATGCGGCTGCCCGGCGGTATGTCGCGCGCGCTGTGAATTGAAGATTCATCACAAACGGCCAGCACCATTTTTACCACACCGGTGCCCGTTTTGGCATAGGGCAGCTCGGCAATCTCCACTACATCTGACTCGCTTTCGGTCACCCAGTCATAGCCCGAAATACCCAGGTCAAAGTCGCCCGAAGCAACATACACAGGAATCTCCTGCGGCCTAAGGATCTTTACCTTGGCTATCCGGGGGTCATCAATGGTGGGGTTATAACCACGATCAGGCTTTTTCAGTTTGAGATTGGCATCTTCAAACAGCTTGTAGGTCTGTTCTTCCAGGCTGCCTTTGGGCAAAGCGAGTGAAAGCATGAGCTGTCCTTTCAAAGAGAGAGAGGCAAAACGCTGCGTATCACTTTATCACTTTAGCGTAGAGGAGTCACAATTCATTGAGCAAAAAGTTCACTGCATCTTGCTGTGGCTCGGGCAAACCATCACCGGAAATTTCTTTAAGTAGCGCTTGGGTCTCCAGGCCTTGAGGAATCATGAAGCCACTCTCGCGAAAAAGATCCTCTGCCATGAGACGGTTTGAGCGCCTGATAGCTTCAAAGAACAACTTGGCTGAGGCACTGCTAGAAGAGGACGAAAGAAACGCGGCAATTTGCTCTTGCTCTATTTTGCTTTGCGCGTAAGCCTGCTGAGCAGCGATGACCGCATCTCCCTTGGGCTGCTGGGGCGGATACTTGCTGGGAACCATTGAAATTGCTGCTGAGGGGCACGCTTCGGCACAAGCCCCGCAGCCAATGCATGTTTCGGGATCGATAATACTGTTTTCGGTGTTTGCTGCGCCGGTTGGGCACACATAAAGACACATGCAATCTTTGCCACACAGGCGGATAGTTCTAAATGCAATCATGGCTTACCCCCTCCCCACAAAAGAAATCTTGAATTTGGGCACCTTGCATATTGGACAAACATCGGGTGCGTCCTGGTCTATATGAATATACCCGCAAACGCCGCAGACGTATATATTTTTATCCTCAAGCATTGAGTCGCCCACGCTGGCATAGTGGTTAAGCAAAGTCCTCATTTCGTTAGAAGCCTTTTCATTCCACACCAAGGAGCGCTTTGCTCCTCTGTCGGCATACAGCTCCGCGGCGGCTTGCGCCTCAGGAAGCCATGCAGAAAGATCCTCGTTCAGCATGCTCCTCATGTTGTCAAGCGACTTATTGGCGCCAGAGACCATCTTTGTGTCATAGAACTCAGCAATCGTCTCAAACGCAGTCTTCTCATCTAAGAGCCGCTGCTTTTCGCAGGCCTTTGCAAGATTAGTGCAGATTGCTGAGACCCCTCCAGGCGATAATGCCTGAAGGCCTTGCAGAGCTGCGCCAGAAACAGCGGTAGAACCATTTGCGCAAGCAGAAAGCGTTGAGGCAGCCAGCGCCGAGGCGCCAACAACCAAAGCACCTTTCACAAAGGTGCGCCTGTTGATGTCAGATTGGGTTGACCCCTCTACTCCCTTTGCATCAACGGAAGAATCATCCAGTGGCATTTTCATCCTCCTTGATTATGTATTAAAACAAAAACATTATACGCCCTGTTTTAGCTCTTTAGACGCTGCGTTTTCAAAAAGCCCTGGCAGCGCTCGCCAGAACAATCAAAGCGACCCCTGTTCTGTTAGGCTAGTAACAGATCCGGGGTCGCCTTGGATTTGCCGAGTAGCAAATAGGGAAGTACTCACAAACAAATGCCCGTAGGATAATTAGGCTGGAGTGAGAGAAGACGGGCTGAAAGGCAGGAGAGAAGGAGAAGAGAATGAATCAGAAGGAGGGAGAATCATCCAAGTAGTACTTTACCTTTCAGTCCGTCTTCGTTAAAGGAACTAGCTTACGTTTCTTTCCCACGAGATATATAATACCCACCTACTATCGGCATATGGTCAGATAAATGTCATGGAGTTGTAAAAACTGGTAAACGAAACAGCAAATTCGACGGCCTTCCAGCACGCTGTTTTAGTGCCCGCCTAGAGGGGCACGGTGCTCAGATTGTAGCCGTCGCAGTTTTGGGTAATAGGGTTGATATACAGGATAAGCCTGGTTCCATCAAAGAAATCATAGATTTTTAGCAGGTAAATCCCGGTGGGCAGCTCGTCAGTAGCCAAGGGCATCAGCTCAACTTCTGGCAAGGTCTCCTCGTAGTCAGTAGGCGGCACAATCAGCTTGATAAAGGGATAACCAAAGCGCAACTCGTAAGAAAGATCAAGTTGCCTAAAGGCAAAAAAGACACTGTTTTGCCCCACCAGGAGCGCCTCGCGGGAGACTACGTAAGAAAAGAGCCAGAGACTCTCCTCTTCTTGCACAGGTCGCGTGGGAAAGGTGTCAGGCGTTTGGATGGCTCCATTGCCGCCAACAGTGTTATCAGAAGGGTTATCATTTGAGGGGCCATCCGGGGTATCGGCGGAATCAGCCTCGTCAGCCTCGTCAGCCTCGTTGCCGTTGCTTGTTTCGGTGGCTTCATCGGTTTTACTGGCGTCTCCCTCTCCTTCGTCGTCCTCTTCTGTTGTTCTGATGGGCTCAGAAAGCTCCAGCTCAGACCAGTTCTCAGAGATGAAGAGCAGCGAGATAATCTCACCAGAAAGGTCAACTGCGCAGCGAACATCGGGGTCACCGTCTAAATCGATGTCCGCATCTACCAGCACAAAGCAGGCGGGCTCTGCGGTATCAAAAGGCTCAAGGTAGCGAAAGCCATCGAGGATTCTCTGTAGGTAGTGGTCAGGGTCATCCCCAAGCTGCATTCCGCGATGCTCAAGGTTCCTCAAAAGAAAATCAGCCACGCCGCTGTCCTCCAGGATGCTTATCTCGTGGCCAACAAGGCTTCTGATTAAGGACTCGTCATAGACATTCCAAGGATAAAGCGTTACCGGCTCATCAAAAATATGATTCGTCACCATGTCATCTGTTGGGTTGGTCAACAAAACCAGGCGGCCGCTGAATGAGTCAAGAAAGGGATACATCATCGTGGGCAGCATAAAGCCGCCGGCAATGATTACCGCGGTGAGCAGTACGGTGACAAAACCGCTACGCGCATTGAGGCGCGCTGCTCTGATGTCCTGCTTCTTGGTGCCGGCAGGCTTGTTGAAGAGACCCTTGTTTTTGGTTGAATCAGCCATGATCCTTCTCCTTTTTGAGCAGGATGCTCACGGCAGTGCCTCTTTCGCGGACGCTTCTGATGTCAAGGCGTGAGTTATGGGCGCGGGCAATCTCAGAGCAAAGGGCCAGCCCCAAGCCGGCACCTCCGTGCTTGCGTGTGCGTGCCTTGTCAAGCATGTAAAACGGCTCAACAATAAGGGGAATCTCATCGGGGGGAATACCAATTCCCTCGTCCATAACGGTAATCTTAACCATCTCGGTAACCCGGGGAGGCAGGCTGTCCTCAGGCGCATTGCCAGCTTCAAGCTCCTCGTCTTCGTCCAGGAGGGCGTTTTCAAAGCCGGCGTAGACAAGCTCAACCACAAAGCGAATGGTGTCTCCGGGGCTTGAAGCCTTGATGCTGTTATCAACCAGGTTAAACACAAAGGACTTCATCAGCTCCTTGTCCATCGAAACCGTGATTGCCTCTTTAGGCAGATCAATCTTAAACAGCATTGAGGCATTATTGATGATGGGCTTAAGCACCGCTGCCAGCTCAGCGGTAAAGTTGTGCATCTCCACTTTTTTGGGTGTTATCTCCAGGCTGCCCACAACCAAAAGTTCCATGAGCTTGCCAGAAAGCTCCTGCAGGCGCTTGGTCTCGCTGACTATGACGTTGGCGTATTCGATTCTTTCTTCGTCGGTCACCTGGCGCTTGACCCGGAGGATGTCAGCAAAGCCGAGAATAGAGGTGAGGGGAGTTTTCATCTCGTGAGCCAGATTTGAGATGAATATCCTGCGTGACTCGGCCAGCTCCTCCAGGGCTGTTACGTTGCTTTCGATGGAGTCAGCCATCATGTTGAGGCTGCGAGCTACGTCGGCAACTTCATCGTGACCTCTGACATCGGCGCGCTTGTCCAGGTCACCGCTGGCAATACGGCTCGTGGTGCTGCTGAGGTTGCGGAGAGGGTTCAGCAGGCCGCGCACCAGCAACAGCAGAATCCCTGAGACTATGAGCGCAGAGATGACACCAATAAAGCGCACCTGATTAAAATCCTCACGAAACAGCTCATACGTAGGGCTGATATTAAAAGAGGTAATCAGCTGGTACTCTTCCTCGCCAAGCTCAAGGGTTGAAACGAGGTAGAGCAGGTTTTTGCCGTCGTACTCCTCAATTAATGAGGAAAAATCCGGCTCATTCAGCAGGTCTCTGGCGGTGGGCAGGCTCCCGCTGTTAATGGACTTTACCAGCGTGTGATCCTTAAAAAGCGAAATCCCCAGGCTGGTGTCAGCCTGCTGCCTGTCCAGCACAGCAATGGCCACTTGCAGGGTCTCCTCATCAGTCAAAGAGGTCTTGCGCTCTTTGAGCTGCGTGTAGATGATGTTGTTTTTGATTTCAAGATCCAGGTAGTTGTGCCGGGCCAGCGCGTTTTGCTGCTCGCGCTCAATGGCAAGTTGATGGTTGCCGGACAGCAATGCCAGCGACGAGGTATTGACCACTATGATCACAAGGGTCAAGGTAAGGAGAAATATCTTTTGCCAAAGCTTCACAGCCTCTGGCTTTCAAGCCGGTAACCAAGGCGCGAGATAGTCACCAGCGAGCCGTGCAGATTGAGCTTTTTGCGCAGCTGCTGCACGTGGGTGTCAACGGTGCGGGTTTCGCCGGTGTAGCTGTAGTCCCAAACCTGCGAAAGCAGCTGCTCGCGGGTGAGGGCAATGTCGATGTTCTTGACAAAAAACACCAGCAGGTCAAACTCCTTGGGGGTGAGTATGATGGGCGTGCCGCTGAGGGTTACCTCGTGCTTGTCGGTTTCAATGACGATGTCCTGGTAGGTGAGGATGCTGCTCTTTTGCTGGGTGCGCCTGAGTGCCACCTCTATGCGCGCCAGTAGCTCAACTGCCTCAAACGGCTTGACGATATAGTCCTCGGCACCCATGCGGAGCCCCCTGACCTTATTGGGCACGTCTTCCATAGCGGTGAGGAATATCACGGGAGTAGTGTCGTCGGTCTTACTCTCAAAGACCTCAAAGCCGTTGAGCCCGGGCAGCATAATGTCCAGCAACACCAGGTCATACTGCCCGGAGTCAATCTCGCCTACCGCTGACTGGCCATCTCCACAAATCCGCGAGGTATAGTTACCAATAGTAAGGGTTGCCTCAATCATACGGGCAATACTTTCGTCGTCTTCAACGACCAAGATATGAGCAGTCATCTAGAGCCTCTCTGTTATTGAGGATAATTAAGTGATAACAGTTCAGGAATAGCAAATCTTGATCGCTCAATCAGTGCATCCAATGAGCCTGATTCTAAAACAAGACCAAGAACATCGTCGCTGGTTGCTATCCAAACACCAGCTTCATTGTCCCAGTTTAGATTAACAGTATATTCTGACATGATGGTTCCTGCCTCTCAGTCTCTCACCACAGTCTACTATGTCTGGCGACTTTTGTTAAGCAATTCCAGCGATTCCAGGTGGGGCTGGCTCCTATGCCTGTCAGGCTTAATGTGGAAAGAGGATGTGGGCGGTGCCTTCTTCGGTGCTGTACTGTTTGATTTGCATTTTGAAGACTGATTCCAGGGCGCCGGACTCTAAGACCTCGGCTACTGTGCCGTGGAGGACGTTTTGGCCTTTGTTCATGACGAGCATGCGGCTGGAGTAGCGTAGGGCCAGGTCTAGGTCGTGGATGACCATGATGATGGTTTTGCTCATCTCGGTGTTGAGGCGGGTGATGAGGGTCATGAGGTCGTGGCAGGCCTTGATGTCGAGGTAGGTGGTGGGCTCGTCTAAAACAACGATGGAGGTGTCTTGAGCCAACACCATAGCGATGAAGGCCTTTTGGCGCTCTCCGCCGGAAAGGCGGCGCAGGTCGTGATTTCTGAAGCGCTCAATGCCGGCCATCACTATGGCCTCTTCGACCTTTTCACGGTCGGTTGAATCGAGGTTGCCTTGGTGGCCGTGGTAAGGGTAGCGCCCGCAGGCAACCAGGTCGTAGACGCTCATCACGGGCGGGCGAACCGCCTGAACCAGCACAGCCATGCGGCGGGCGCGTTGGCGCGAGGTCATGATTTGCGTGGAGATGCCCTCAATGAGAACCTCGCCCTGCTGTGCGCGCATGAGGCCGTCCATCAATTTGACCAGCGTTGACTTGCCGCAGCCGTTGGGGCCCACGATGGCGGTAACGGAGCCACGGTCAAAGCTTTCGGAGAAATTCTCGATAAAAGGCTCTTTGCCGTACGAGAAGCCCAAATCAACCAGCTGCACGGCAGGGGCTTCTAGGTTGGGGGTCCATTTGGGCTTATGAAAGCTCTTCTTATTCACCCTTGACCCCTAACCCGCGGCGGTTTTTAAGAATCAAGTAGATAAAGAAGGGGCCGCCCAAGAAGGCCATGATGATGCCCACCTGAATTTCGTAGGGAGAGAACATCACGCGGGCGAGCATGTCACAGGCAACCACAAAGGCGGCGCCGGTAACGGCCGAAAGCGGCGCAACGATACGATTGTCGTGACCCACTAAAAAGCGCATCAAGTGCGGGATGATGAGGCCCACAAAGGAGAGCAGCCCGGCAATACTCACCGCAGCACCGGCAAGGAGTGAGGCCAGGCCAAGCAGGAGGAGTCGGGTGCGCGCCACATTCATTCCCAGGGAATGAGCGGTTTGATCACCCAGCATCATGATGTTGAGCTTGCCGGCAACGGCAATGGCCAACAGGATACCGGGCAGAATCGTTATTGCAGGACCCACCAGCTGGTCAAACCTGAGACCGCTGTGAAAGCCGCCCACCAAAAAGGTGGAAGAAGCCACATAGGCAGCCGGGTCAACGATAAGTATCGTGTTCATGCCGGCCCCAAAGATGGCGGTGATTGCAATACCGGCGAGCACCACGGTTAAGCGAGATGACTTGGCACTCATGGCAATGGCAAAGATAAAGGCAGCCGAGATAAGAGCGCCCACAAAGGCAGCAATCTGCGGCAGCCAGAGCAGGTGGGGCAGCACCGAGGCAGAAAGCAGCACAAAAAAGCCGGCGCCGGCGTTGATACCAATGATATTGGGGCTGGCGAGAGGGTTATCCAAAACTCCCTGGATAAGCACACCGGCAACAGCCAAGGCCGAGCCGGCGAGCAGCGCCGCGGCCACACGGGGAATCCTCACATTGATGAGGATGTTGCGGGCCGGGTCAGAGATATCCCCGCCGGTGATGAGGGCGATGATATCAGGAAGGCCCACAGCCGTTGAGCCCACCACACAGGCGGCAGCTGCTGCAACCACGAGGGAAACAACAGCTGCCACGCTGATGGTGAATTTTCGACTTCGAGAAATCACCGTAAAAATACCTGTTTCTCGGTTTTACGCCCAGGCCTTAGGCATAGAGATACTTGAAAAGCGTCTCGTAGGCCTCGGCCCAGCGATCGTTGGGCTTATAGAGGAAGAGGTCTGGGCTTAAGGTTATGTAGTTACCGTTCTTTACTGCATCGAGCTGATTCCAGGCCGGGTGTGCGGCAGTGAGCTCTTGCAGGCTCCTCATGGCCTCTTCGGAGTTCTCGCCCATAGGCACCACAAAGATGAAATCAGGGTCGGCTTCAATTATAGCCTCAAGACTAAAGTCAGCAAGCAGGCTGGGGTTTTCACTGGCGATATTCGTGGTTTTGAGGTCTGCCATCATGGCACCGGTTTGGGTTGAGGAATCCTGCACGCGCGTGCCACCCGAGAAGGTGGTCATCAGCAGTATGCGGGGGCTTTCATTGGTGGGCACCTTGGCAATGACTGCCTTGATGGCGTTTTCAACGTCAGTGCCGTTTTTGGTGAAGAGGTCAGCGCGCGCGGTAATCTGGGTGCAGACCTTAAGCATCCTCAGATAGTCCTCAAATACGGTGACGGTAAAGTAAGCCACGGTAATGCCCGATGCCTCCAGGGTCTCCTTGAACTCCACCTGGCTGGCAGAGCCTGCCCTGCCGGTAGCAGAGCCGGTCATGATGACAAAATCAGGCTCAAGGGAGATGACCTTTTCAAGGTCTATGGAGGTAAAGTCACCTACGCGTGCCACGTTGGGAGACGTGAGGGGATAACCGCTGTAGGTATCAATATCATCGGAAACGCCGATGAGGGTTCCACCGGCCAGCTCCCAAACCTTGCCAAAGCTGCCCATAGCTGCAATCACGCGCTGGGGATTGTCAACGGTGATTGTGTTGCCCAGGTCGTCAGTAAAGGTCACGGGGCCGGCCTCTGCAGGCTCTGCAACTTCTTCTACCTCAGGCTCGTTTATCTCAGGTTCGGGGGTCTCGGTTTGGCAAGCTACAAGCATCGAGAGTGACAGGGTGGCTGCCAGGGCAAAGGTTAATAAAACCCTCAACCTTTGCTTGATTGTGCCCTTGCTGTTGCTCGTTGACTCTTTTGTTGCTTTGAAACTCATAGTACTTCCTTCCTGGTAATTATCTTGAACGCAGTCAGATTGATTTCTGAATCTGCCGGGGGTTATGAATCAAGGCTCTGGCCAGCTGCTCAATGCTCTCTGCCGTGAGCTGCTTGCCGTGGGCGCAGTACTCGTCAGCTGCCATGAAATCGCCGTCGTGGTAATAAGCCGCACGGGCACGGCACCCGCCGCAACCCTTTTTGTAGTCACAAGAACCGCAGGGGTCGGCGTAAGCCTCGGTGCGCAGGGTCTCAAAGATGGGGCTGTTGGCCCAGATTTCGTCAAAGCTTTGCTCGCGCACGTTGCCTACTTCTTGCTTCATATAGGCGCAGGGCTGCACAATGCCGTCAGGGTTGATGATGCAATAGGTCAAGCCGGCCAGGCAACCGCGTGAATACCGGGTGTCAACGCCCAGCTGCTCGGCAATGCGCACAAACTGCGGCGCGCAGGTGGGCTTAACCGAGATGGGCACCTCGGTGGACTTTTGCATGATTTTCTTGAGGAGGTCCTCGTTTTCAAGCACCTCAATGGAGGTCTCGGCAATGTACTCGCCACGGCCAACCGGTATCAAAAAGAAGGGCTGATGGGCAATCGCACCCTGCTCAACCGCGTAATCGATGACATCCAGAACCTCGTCTTTGTTCCAGTCAACAATGGTGGTGTGTATTTGAAAGGGGAGGCCGGCTTTTCTGCAGTTTTTCATGCCCTTAACAGCCAGCTTAAAGGCATCTGGGTCGCCGCGAAACTCGTTGTGCTTTGCGGCATCCAGGCTGTCGAGGCTGATGCCCATAGCTGCAGCTCCGGCCTTCTTGAGCTTTTTGGCAACCTTGGGAGTTATGAGCATACCGTTAGTGCCAAAAACCGGGCGCAAGCCCTGGGACGAGGCATAGGCCACCAGCTCAAAGATATCCTCACGCAGCAACGGCTCGCCGCCGCTGAAGATCATGATCTTAAAGCCTGCCTTTTTGATCTGGTCAATCAAAGTCTTGGCTTCGTTTGTGTTGAGCTCGTTAGCCGTTGAGGCTTCAAGGTCGTCTGCGTCTTGGTAGCAGTGCACACACTTGAGGTTACAGCGGTTGGTAGTAAGCCAGGAAACAATCATGTCTCTCTTACTCCTGTCGTTTTAGTCAGCACAGTCGTAAACTTGTCATAGCGTCGTGCAGTTTGGTGCTTAGGCGAATCTACATATGATACTGGGTTACAGTGGTTTTGTCTGTAACAAACCAGCAACGGTCGCTCTGCCTCTCAGCGTGGACAAAAGGTGTGGAACAGAGGGACGGGGTTAGTGTACCAATTTGGTCTGATGACCAAATTGGTACACTAACCCCGTCCCTCTGTTCCACACCAGCCCCGTTCCCTTTGTCCACACTAACCTGCTAGAATTTGTCAGGTTGAAAAAAGGTGCTGAGCGCCGTGTTGAAAGGAAACGCATGTCTGTTGTTGAACCCTCATTGGATGAATGGTTAAAAGAAGCCAAGGCAAGCCCCCAGGCCGCAGAGTGCGGCATGTTCCTCAGTCATAATGGCGTGGTGCGCATTACCCCTAAGCAACTTGTGCGTGAGGGCAAAGAGGGTCTGGGCGAAGTAAGCAAGATTGAGTTCTCGTATGATGCCGCCGCTGTGGATGCCCTGGTTGAAGAGGCACGCACCTGGCCGGGCGTCTACTACGTCAAGGTCTGGCTCAACGAGGGCGTGCTGAATGTGGGCGACTCCATTATGTACGTGCTGATAGGCGCGGACATCCGCCCCAACTGTGTTGATGCCCTGCTCAACTTGGTGGGAAGAATCAAAAACGAAATGGTGGAAGAAGTAGAGATATACTCCTGATCCTCGCGTTTTGTGCGGCAAGCTGCCGCGGTAAAATATCCTGAAATGTATCCTGAGATGCTCTAGAGAAAGGGATCCCATGAAAGAGCTCCCCAAAAACCAGCTGAGTCCTAAGATTAAAAGGGTCTGGCGGCTGAATGATTTAATCTGGCTGACCCTGACCTTTTTGTTGTGTGCGGTAATCTTTGGGGCTGTCTACCTAGCCAGCCTTGAGCTCTGGAGCCTGATTGTGGCCCTCATAATGCTTGCGCTCTACGTGCTGGGTATCATCATCTTTGTGGTGGTGATTCCGCCAATCAGGCATATACGCTGGCGCTATGAGGTTAACGAGGACTTTCTTGACATAGCACGGGGCATCATCTGGAAAAGACGCTTTATCATCCCCTTTATCCGCGTGCAGCATACCGACACGCATCAAGGGCCAATACTCAGGGCCTTTAAGCTCTCCAGCGTAACCGTCTCAACCGCTGCCGGCAACCACTCCATCCCCGGGCTGGACTGTGAAACCGCCGAGCAACTGCGCGACCGAGCAGCAGAACTTGCCCGCATTGCGCAAGAGGACGTTTAGCCAAAGGAGCATGTGCCATGAATGAGACACCTCGCTTTAAAGTTCACAACAGCTATATCTGGCTTGGGGGCCTTCAAGCTGGGCTTTCGCTCTTGTTTTTCTTTGTCATCATATATATCAGCGTAGTGGGCAGTGTTGCCGCTGATGCTGCAATGGGAGGCAACTCAGCAGTTTTTGTGGTGGTTGCAGGCATATTGCTTATACTCTTTCTCGTCATTGTTGCCCTGGTGTTTTTGCTGCAGTACTTTGGGTATAAACACCTGTGGTACGAGCTAAATGACAACGAGTTTAGCCTTTATTCGGGCATCTTCAGCAAAAAGCGCGTGCACGTGCCCTATCAGCGGGTGCAGTCGGTGAATCAGCGCGCCACGCTTATCCAGCGGATTGCCGGAGTGTGCACCATACATATCGATACTGCGGGAGGGGCCCAGAACAAGGCTGTGATGGTTCCCTATCTTAGAAAGAGCGATGCCGAGTGGTTACGCACGCAACTCTTTTATCGCAAGCAGCTGATAAATGAGGCTCATGCAGCTTCTGTGGCAGCGAGTTCAGCTACGGCGGGAGCGGCAGTTGCGGGAGTGACTGCGGTGGGCGTGGCTGCAGCAACGGCAGGCGTTTCTGAGGCAAGCTATTTACCGGCACCAGCGGGGCAGCCCGTGGTGTCAGCGGCGGCCATGCCGCCACCTCCAGCTCCCCCGCCGCCGGCTGGCCTTCCGGTACAACCCGGATTTGCTCCCGGCGCACCAGGCTATCCGGCTCAACCGGGCTATCCGGCCCAACCAGGCTTTCCGGCCCAACCAGGCTTTCCTCAGCACCCCCTGCCCGGAGCCCCGGGCGCAGGCAACGTGCTGGACGCTCCGGCGGCAGCCATGTCTGGCATGCGCGGTGCCTTTGGCGGCACAGGCTTTGATCTTGGCGCGGTGAGCTATACGTACGGCCTCTCCAACAAGCAGCTCATACTCACGGGCATGTCTAACAGCTCAGGCTTTGCGATGATAATCCTTACGGTTTTAGCCACTTTGATAAGCTTGGGGGCTGTGGTTATTCAGGCTATTATTGGCGACCAATTTTTTGGCGAAGGAGCACCCCCGGCATTTGAGTCAGTAGGGTTCATGATTCCCGTTCTTCTGGGAGGCTTTATTATCATGGTGCTCTTTTTCTGGATCCTCTCGATTATTGGAACCTGTATCAACTATGGCGGTTATACTGCCCGCAGACGCGGGAGCCGCATAGAGGTTGAGTACGGAATCATTCAGCATCGCTTTGACGGCGTTGATATTGACCGGGTACAGTCCGTTATCATCAAGCAAAGCTTTCTCAGAAAGTTAATTGGCTACTGTGAGGTGTCTCTGGGCAAGATTGATGCTCTCACCGATGTGCAAAAGCAGAACAATACGCAAGGCGCAGTTGTGCAAAGAGGCTTGATGGTGCATCCCTTTGTCAAGAAGAGCAGGGTGCCTGAGATTCTCGCCGGCCTTGTTCCTGAGTTTGCCGACGTGCCGCAAGATGTCATCAAGCTGCCTAAAGTGTCGCTCAGGCGTGCGCTTATCAGGCGCTGCATTGTTTTGGGCAGCGGCTTTTGGTTTGCGGTGACCGTGGCTATCGTGCAGGTGATTCTCAACCTGGCTCTCTCTGATGATCCCGATACTCTAACGGCACTCAATGTAATAGCCGTGGTTCTGTATTTGATTTGCGCGCTGATACTTGTCTTTGATGCCATTGGCGCAGTGTTGTGGTACCGGCGCTCAGGCTTTGCCTACAACCGCAACTTCATGCAGATAGCAAACAGCGGCTTCTCCTTTGAGAGCGTGAGCTTTCCCCGCAAGAAGATTCAGTTTGGCTATATCAAGTCTAATCCCTTCCAGCGGCTTTCCAAGGTTATGACCATCACAGCCAGAACAGCAGCCGGAATAGCAGGCACTAATGTGCGCTTGCTCGACGTTCACGAAGCAGACGCTCAGGTGTGGCTTAGCTGGCTAGAACCTCGCCGCAGAACCTGACACCTTGTACGTCCCTGTCAGGTTGCGCTTGAAAGAAGGACAGATGATTATCCCGCGGATTGAATCCAGCAGCAGGCCTTTTCAAGGCCTGCTTATCAATGTGGAGGTTGACACGCTCAGCAGGGGAGATGGCAAGACCTTTATACGAGAGGTTGCTCGGGTCACTGATGTGGTGGCCATTGCAGCGATTGATGACGAGGGTCGCATTTTGCTCATCAAGCAGTATCGGCATTCAATGAGAGGTCCGGTGTGGGAGATTCCGGCGGGGCGGCTGGATGTTGCTGGTGAGACACCGGCAGAGGCTGCGGCTCGTGAGCTCCGTGAAGAGGCTGATGTTCTTGCTGAGAGTCTGGAGCCGCTCAGCGTCTTTGGCAACTCGGTTGGCTGGACCACCGAGACAACGCACCTCTTCTGCGCACGCGGACTCACAGCCACCACTCCCTTTGAGCGCCTCTGTGAAGAAGCTGACATCGAAAAAGCTTGGGTCTCGCTCCCTGAAGCCCGCGCCATGATTCAAAACGGAACCATAGCCGACGCAAAAACCATAATCGGAATCCTGCTGTCATCCTAAAGCACCTGTCACCCTGAAGCTCCTGTCATCCTAAAGCACCTGTCACCCTGAACGTAGTGAAGGGCCTAGCCAGCGACTCACTGCCTGGGTTCTTCGCTTCGCTCAGGATGACACTAATATACGCCCCCTCCTACATATGGCAGCAAATAGAGATTTTTTGTGCAGAAATTGCGCTTGTCTATAAGTTTTCTTCCAAAAACCCCACTGATTCACCAAAAAGTGATCAATTGCGTTGCGTAGGCAACAGAATTGGGTGCTTTTGCAGAGAAAACAAGCTTGGGAGCATAGACAAGTGTAATTTCTGCACAAAAACTCGAGAAAACCTGTCATGCGTGTCAGAAAAACAGAAAAAGCGTCCCGCTCAGGATGACAAAAGGAGTTTGCGCAATCAGTACTCGCCTCTGTCAAAGGCTTGGAGTCTTTGGTAGAAGGGGTTGGTTTTTGCGAGTTCTTCAGGGGAGCCGCTTAACGTCAGCTTGCCGTCTTCGATGAAGATGACCTTGTCCATGCAGGAGACGCCTTGCAGGTGATGGGTAATCATGATGATGGTTTTGTCCTTCATGGTGGTGAAGAAGGTGTTGAGCAGGGCCTGCTCGGTTACCGGATCAAGCCCCACGGTGGGCTCGTCGAGAATCACGATGGGTACCTTGTGCAACAGCACGCGGGCCAGGGCAATGCGGTGGCGCTCTCCGCCAGAAAAGCGCAGACCGGCCTCGTCAACGAGGGTGTCCAACCCGTCAGGCAGGCGATTAACCAGGTAGCTCAAGCCTACTTGCTCGAGGGCATCCCACAGCTCCTCATCGGTTGCAGAAGAATTACCTATCCGCAGGTTTTCTGCGAGGGTTGTGTTGAACAGATAGGTCTGCTGCTGAATCACGCCTACGTAATCAGAGATTGAGTCCCCCAGCTTACTGGAATCAATGCCGTTGAGTGTGATGCTGCCCTTGGTAGGAGTGAGGTCACCGCGGAGCAGGGTTGCGAGAGTGCTCTTACCCGAGCCGCTGCGGCCTAAAACGGCCAGCTTCTCCCCAGCCTGAATGGTCAAATCAAGCTCATCCAACACGTTATTGATTCCGTCATGAAACATGAAAGAGGCCTGCTTGCACTCAATGACAAAGGGAGCCTGCAGTGCGCCTTGGAACAGCTCCTCGTTGATGTTGTTGCTCGGCAAATCGCCCAGGCGGTCTATGGAATCGCGGTATTTGTTGGTTTCGATGCTCGCCGCAGAAAGCGGGGCAAAGGCATCGATGAGAGGAAAGAAGCCCAGCACAAAGGCTGCTATCCAGTTGGCTATGCCGGCGCGTGACCCGCCAAACTCCTCGCCTGCCCACAGGAGTAGCGAAATGATGACGCAGGCAAACAGCACCTGCAAAATGAGGTCGCGCCTGCGCGTGGAGGTGTTGAGCAGGGAGTCAACCTTGCGCAAGGCCTTTTCGGAGCCCTGATATGCTTGAACGTACTCGCTGCTGCGGCCAGAAACTATCCAGTCGTTGACGCCCAAGACGTTGTCGGTCACTTGCTCGTACAAGTCATTCTTCATGACCTTGCGGCGCGTTTGGCGCGCTCCGTTGATGAGCACAGACACCAGGGGAACCAAAAACACAATAACAGCCAGCAATAACGCCATGTAAAGGGCAAACCAAAGCGAGAAAAACCCAAGAGCAATGATAACAAGCACGTACAGCGCCCACGCCACAATGGTGGGAAAGATGCTGCGCAGATAGAGGTTTTGAATATGGCCGATGTCCTCGGCGAGCAGGCCTAGAATGTCCCCGGTTTTGTAGCGCTTTTTAAAGAAGATGGCGTCTTTTTCGAGGACGGTATAAAGCCCAAGGCGCATCTTTGAGGTCATGCGCAAGATCCAGTCGTGGCTCACCAGGCGCTCAAGATAATGCAAGAGGGGCTTGCCCACACCAAAGATCCTCACCAGGGCAACCGGCAAGAAAATCACCATGATGTTATCCGGTGCCTCTGCCGCCTTGCTGATGAGATAACCCGAGCTAAACATGAGGGCTGCTGCAAAAACAAAGGTCAGCACCCCCAAGAAAAGTGCCAGGGCAAGCGAGCCGCGATACTGTTTAAAGAAGGGAGTAATCCAACGCTTAACCCCAATGCGGGTTCTCTTTGCACCAGCCTTTTTTGCGCTCACCTGGTTTTGAGCAGTGTCTTTTGCATCCTGCTGGGCATCGTGCTGAGTTTTGTAGACTGCGTCTTTGCTCATGCGGCACCTCCTCCCAGCTTGGAGACAAACGAGGCAAAGGTGCTACTGCTTTTTTGCAGCTCTTCAAGGGTGCCGCTTTCAACGATTCTGCCTTCATCAAGCACTATGATGAGGTCCATGTCATGCATCCAATGAAGGCGATGGGTAGCAAAAAGCACGAGCTTATCTTGCATTAAGGGGAGCATTTTCTGCTTGAGCTCAAGCTCTGTTTCTATGTCAAGGTGCGCTGTGGGCTCGTCAAAGAGCAGCACCGAGCGCTTTTTATCAAGGCAGATACGAGCGAGCGCAACACGCTGCGCCTGACCGCCGCTTAAAGGGCGAGCGCCTTCGCCAATCTTGGTGTTGAGCCCTTCGGGGAGCTCATCAATCAGGTCTTGCAGCCCCACCACCTGGGCGGCCTGCAACACCTCTTCTTCCGTTGCGCCTGGATGATAAAAGGAGATATTCTCGCTGAGCGTTGCATGAAAGATGTAGGGGTTTTGCGGAAGGTAGGCCAGCTGCTGCTGCCATTCTTCGCGGTTTGCCCCGGTGAGCTCGGTGTTATTTATGCAAATGCTGCCTTCGCTTGCCAATGAAAAGCCGCCCAGCAGATGTATCAACGAACTCTTGCCGGCTCCGCTCGCGCCGATAATGCCCACCTTCACAGGGCCTAAAACAGCAAAGGAAACCTTGCTGACCGCCTCAAACTCATCGTAGAGATAGCTGAGATCATTCACTGCAAGTTCTGAACTCTCACTCCACAAAAGATGCCTTGAGTCATTTAGCAGAGCATCAACAGAAGCATCTTCACTTTCCTCAGTTTTCAGAAGTATCTTCTGAATAGAAGCAAGGGAATTTTTGCCATCGAGGGAGGCGTGAAAGTCTGCGGCAAACTCGCGGATGGTTTTGAAGTATTCGGGGGCAAGAATTAAAACGGTCAGGGCGGGGAACAATATGATGGACTCATCCAAAAGCCTGAGTCCCAGCATAATGGCAACTGCTGCAACAGAGAGGGTTGCAAAGAGGTCAAGCACGCTGCTCGACAATATGGCAACACGCAGCGTTTTGATGGTTGCCCCGCGGTATCTCTCGCTTACCGCATAAATGCTATCGCCCTGCTTTTTGCTGAGCCCAAAGAACTTGAGGGTGTCAATGCCCCGCAGCGTGTCAACAAAGTGGTTTGCAAGCCGCTTGAATTCTTTGTGCTGCTTGGTAGCCTTTTCTCCAGCAAAGCGCCCCAGTATCACCATGTAAAGGATCACGAAGGGAAAAATCAAGAGCATGATAATGCCCGAGACCCAGTCTAAGATGAAGATAGGAATCAGCAAGAAAAACGGAATAACAAACAGTCGAACCATCTTGCTCAGCACAAGGCGGAGGTAGATTTCTACCTGCTCTATGCCCTCAAGGAGCAGGGTAGTGGTAGTGCCGGAGCCCTGCTCTTGCACCAGGCTTGAACCGCGGGAGAAGATTGAGTGCATGAGGTCTTGCCTCAGCTCATCGGCGCGCTCAAAGGCATAGGTGTCGAGCATCTTGTCTTTGGCATACCTGACAATCTGGATGCCCACAAAGCTCAAAAAGAAGAGGACAATCCAGAGCAGTTGTTCTGTGGTGGGGTGTCCCAGCCAAAGATTGGTAACAGCGCTTGAGAGCCCCCACGCCAGTCCAAGGATGACCAAGGCTTCAAAGGCAGCAAAAACTGCCAGTGCAATGAGTATTCGCTTTATTCCCGGGAGCTCAAAGAGCGCTTTGTCTAGCACGTAATACCTGCTTCTTGTTCTCTGGTGTCACCCTGAACGTAGTGAAGGGCCTAGTCTGCAACTCACTGCCTGGGTTCTTCGGCTCGCGCTACGCGCTTCGCTCTAGATGACAGGACTCTCCAAAAAGGATTGGTGCCTGGGAGACAAGCTGCCCAAGCACCAATCCCGTATGTCGTACGAGTATTATAACTAATATGTTAGGTCAGCGTCTGTGATCCTGCCTCTAAATGCACGATAGAGAATAAAGTGATAGAAGAGAACCAGCGGCACGCCAACAGCAGTGATGACCGACATGATAATCAGGGTCATCTCAGGTGAGGCACCGTTGACAATGTCAATTGATGTGCCTTGCGTGGCCGGAACCAGGTTGGGGAACTGTGACGCGCCCCAGAGGAAGACCAAGAACAGCAACGAAGCGCTCTGGGCGAGGAAGGACATAACATCGCTCTTCCTCATGAAGATTGCTACTACGAGGCCAACAACAAACAGTGCTGCCAAGCCGTAACGTACAATGGCGAGACTGTCGGCCATTTGAGGAGCAACAACAAAGAGCATCAAGACTGTTGCCAAAACAAAGACTACAAGGCCGATTGCCTGCAGGGGCATCCTCAGCTTAATTGAACGCTTGTGCAGAGGAGAGTTCTTGGGCGCCTTGAGCGCAACCCAAGCAGCTCCCTGGGCAAGGAACAAGACCAGGCCAAGCACGCCGCAAACCAAGGGGAAGGGCGTGAGCAGGTCAACAACAGGGATAGAGACAATTACGTCGCCGTTTGGTGCCAGCGGCACACCCTGCAACACATTACCTGCGGCAACGCCGAGGAGCAGTGCGGGCAGTGCAGAGCCAATGAAGAACAGAACATCCCAGATTTTCTTCCACTTTTTATCGCGAGACCTAAACTCAAGAGAGACAGCCCTCACGATGAGTGAGAATAACACCAGCATTATTGCCAGATAAAAACCTGAGAAGGTAGTAGCGTAGGCTAAGGGGAAGGCCGCAAAGAGGGCACCACCTGCGGTAAGCAGCCAGACCTCGTTTCCATCCCACACAGGGCCAATACTACGACGTACGATTGCCTTTTCTTTTTCATTTTTGGCTATGAATGGGTACAGAGCGCCTGCTCCCAAGTCAAAGCCGTCAAGAACAAAGTAACCACCGATCAAAAGGGCGATGAGCCAAAACCAGAGGATTTGAAAAATACTAGCATCCATTCTTACTCACCTTCCTTTACAAGATCGTCGCCTTGGGCAGCTGCTGCCGCCTCTACCTTGGGCTGTGCACCCTCGGGCTTTTTGGCTGCGTCATCGTCAGCAACACCTTCAGCACCTTCGAGGATTGGGCCCTTCTTGATGAAACCAAATACCACCCTCAAAAGCGCAACAAAGAGGAAGGTGTAAACCAGAGCAAAGAGCGCCAGGGTAATCATGAGCTCAGGTGCACTTACCACCTGGGAAACTCCCTCGCTGGTGAGCATGTGAATGCCTTCAGGTCCAGAGACCGAAGGATACACAACCCAGGGCTGACGACCGTATTCGGCGGTCATCCAACCACTTTGAATGGCCAGCATCGGAAATACGGGGGAGATAATCAGTATGCGTTGGAGCCACTTCATCTCGGTGATCTTTCCTTTGCGGAAGGAGAAGATGAGAGCCAAGATAACTATGAGGGCAATGAGGCCAAAGAGTATGACCATCAGGTGATATGACTGATAGACCAGATTGACATTGAGGTCAACGTCGCCTATTGCTCCCCATTGCTCGGTTTTAGCGAGGTCATTGAGGCCCGGATAAACTTCATCAAAGTTTCCTGCGGCAAGGAAGCTCGAGCCGCCTGGAATACTGAGGGCCACCACCTGTTCGTTGGCTTCATCCACAAAGCCAATGAGATGTAAGTCGGCTACCCCCTCTTCATACATGCCCTGCATCATCGCAAACTTGGTGGGTTGCTCTTCAGCAACAATCACAGCAGAGGCGTGGGCACTAATAAGCAAGAAGCAGGTCATGATTGCGCCAATCACGGCACCAAGCCTCATGGTGGAGATGGCAAATTCAGGATGCCTTTTCTTATACATATAGTAAGCGGAGATTGCCATAGCTACAAAGGCACCAACAACCAGCAGCGCCAGTACGGTGTGGAAGTAGCGGGAAGGCAGGGAGGGATTAAAGGCGGCCTGCAAGAAGTTGGCAAATTCAGGGATATAAGCTCTTTTGCCACCGTCTGCATAGAACTCAAGCGTGGCACCTGCGGGAGTCTGCATCCAGGAGTTTGCGATGAGGATCCAGAGAGCTGATAAGGCAGAGCCAAACCAGGTGAGCCAAGCAGAGATCAGATAGAGACGGGCGGACACCTTTTTGTACCCAAAGATCAGGATGCCCAAGAAGACCGACTCCATAAAGAATGCTAGGAGAGCTTCTGCAGCAAGTGGGGCGCCAAAGATACCTCCCACAAAGCGGGAGTAATCAGCCCAGTTAGTACCAAATGAGAACTCCATTGTGATACCCGATACCACACCCACGACAAACACCGCGGCGAGTATCTTGACCCACAACCTTGAGGCTGCCTCAACCTTGGGGTCTTTCGTTCTATGGCTGCGGGTTACCATTATGGCCATAATCAGGCCGATGCCCACAGACATTGGAACGAACATAAAGTGGAAAGCTGCTGTTGCGGCAAACTGAAAACGCGCCAGCAACAACTGCAATGCAGGATCGAACAATTCCACTACCATCACCTCTCTTCCTTGTTGTAGTACTTAAATAGGGGTTTACACATACAAACACTGTAACGCATTGCTTCTCCTAACAAAAGACTATAGTTGCGAGCTTATATGTTATCGAAAAAGTAACATATAATCAATAAAAGAGCAACACTTTTCAGCATAAATCATACGGGAAGCAAGCAAGTGTTGATTACTTCATGCTTTCTCTTACAACTCCCTTACGTTCTATTTGCTTTCAACTGAGCAATATGCGAAAAGTGGAACAGAGGGACGGGGTTGGTGTGGAACAGAGGGACGGGGTTGGTGTGGAACAGGGGGACGGGGTTGGTGTGGAACAGGGGGACGGGGTTGGTGTACCACTTTTTTTCCAAAAAGTGGTACACCAACCCCGTCCCCCTGTTCCACACCAACCCCGTCCCCCTGTTCCACCCCAACCCCGTCCCTCT
>Ga0131853_10003294_pt1:0-25000 | contig 28978 bp, 15 predicted proteins | sample TergutLab28metaG_FD_92764 | JGI IMG/M metagenome (GOLD analysis project Ga0131853, IMG submission 92764) | Labiotermes labralis P1 segment gut microbial communities from Petit-Saut dam, French Guiana - Lab288 P1 (version 2) (version 2) | ecosystem: Host-associated > Arthropoda: Insects... | reverse complement strand
TTAATCCTTCAAGCTAATTCTAAAATGAGCCATCCCCGTTGTGTGTATATAAACAATACAAACAGATCCCCCCCCCGTGCCCCTTAAAAATAGCATATAACAAACATCGCAGATGCTGAGATCTCACCATCGTGACATACCCAAACGAATCCTGTAAAGGACTATCACCGTACTTTCGGATGAAAACCTGATGATGGCCACAATAGGCCGAAACATGTAGTTACTATGATCTTTTATTAAACATCTTTTTAGATATTGTTGTGTTATTGACTGATACCTAAACCTATTGCCTTCAAGCTAGTTTATGATCTATCTGAAACAGTAAATGTATCTCGGATAGTTCAGTCGGTATAGGAAATAGGCTAGTGGTTAAACAATTGAAGGAATGTGGTTCAATTCCCTGTAGGGGCAAGAGATTTCCCCCCCCCCCACCAGTTTTTCCAGACCGCCTCTGGTGTCCACTCATCTTCTGTTTAATGGACATAGGACGCTCTTTCCTCGGAGGTACAGCAGTGGTTATTACGACCATTTACTCAGTCTAGTGCCGATATTAAGAATGAATGGAGTTGTGTCTCCACTCCCCGACATGCCTTCATGGCGTGCATAATGACAACTTGATCTTACCTTCACCTGAAACATTAAATGGCGCATGACTGTTCCTAACTTCCTTATGGGAAGAAGTCATGAATCATGAGTCACTTTTCCTCTATGCAAGACAAGTCGTCAGGTTAGTTTATGAGGCAGTACCAGTTTACCTTGCAGAGGCTGCTACAGTGCTTGGAACGGAAAGAAGGTTGATGTCCTGCTTAATTCACTGGGCTGCCCCATGATTTGTATGTATCTTCTGACATGATTTCGTTGGTTTCCACACTGCTGTGTACGGTCTGGACATTTCAACTAATGAAGATCTGCATCATCAGCATGCAGCGCAGAGTCCTGTTTGTGGAGTCCACCTTGTACGTTGATTGATTGATTGATTAATTAATTGATTAATTGACTGCAAATGGCTTGCCTACATATGACCGAACTTTATCATGTGATGTAATTCACTGCGTGTTCAAAGCAGGAAAAAGGCAAAGTTTCGTTTTATATTTTTTCCCAGCACATGGTATTCGAGGATGTCACGGTAGTTAGTAGGCCTATTAAGAATACGGTCTTCTGGAATATGACGGCTCTTCGTTATTTATATACATAGATGCTAAGCTGTAGAAGGAACCTGCTTCCTTGACTTCTCTGAAGAAGGCAGCAAAAGATATCCTCAAAAACGTGGTAATATAAATAAAGTACGTTGCCTCGTATTCTTGAAGACAACACTCTTGATTCGGAAGGTATTTAGCTCAATGAAGCATTAAATTGGATCAAATTATACTTAAAATTTTAGTTGTCTCACAGAAAACACTTTGCCTGTCCATTATAAAGACCAGCTGCTCAATTCTATATAGATAAATTATCGCTGTTCAGGGTGAGAAATTTAACAGAAGCGTTAATACAGGGTGTGGGAAAAATGTAGAGGTTTCTAAATGTTAAGAATAATTGGAACATGTGCCAAATTACCAACCTGCTTGAGATCTTTGCACAGGGTAACGGAAATGTGTTCTTGAAAGGTAGATAATTAAATATGTAAAAGGAAGGCGATTGTACTTGTTTCTTTAAAGGAAGAGACGTTGGGTTATTTTCTTGTAGAGACCGATAAAAACTTTGGAAACATTAGACAGAATAACTGTTTGTCTAAGTACATATGGGAAAAAAAAGTATGGAACATCGCCTCTAGAGGCCTATCAGATTACTCGAAAGCAGTGTATATTAGTAGACATAGCAATTATTTATAGCTATTTATTCTTTAAGACTGCGGGAGCCGGTATAGCGTAGTCAGTACAGGGACAAGGCAACGGTATGGACGATCCTAATTTCGAATCCTTTCTTGGGCAAGATATTCCTCTTCCCGGGAATGTATAGACCTTCGTTGAGGCTCAGCCTCAAATACGGTGGGTAATGGGGATTGTTTCACCGTTTGAAAAATTGACGGAGCGTTAGGCTGGCCACCCAATTCCACCTACAGCCGAGGTTAAGAAGGAGTGGAACTATACCTCCAGTTATCCTCTGTGCCTTCATTACGTGCATACGGACATTTAGCTATGTCTTTTCTTTGTAGCGCTACTTTACGCTTGCAGGTGAAGGAATTACGATTTTTTCGTAATATCGGGAACCACTCACCCAAGACACTGTGTCGTATCTCAGAAATACAATGGTCTCGACAAAATCGCTAGTATGTATGTACTAGAAGTATTTTTCAAAATTTCCGCTTGATTTTCTCGGCATTGTATTTACCTGAATATCAGATATTTATTTATGTATACATTTTTAATATATTTCTGATTTTGAAGACAGCCGTACTTGTTCTTCCTGCGCTTTCCAATAAGACCTCAAAGAATGCAAATTAAGCCTACTTCGAAGCGCCTTTTTTCTAAGTTCAAAGATCACAAAGCAGTTCTTCATGTAGTTTTCGAACAGCCATACAGAAAAGAATCAAAGCCGCGAGGTTGCGGGTGGTTGAAAGAGTTTATCTAACTTGAAGCCAACCCAGCGTCGCCTCTGGATTATGTTGATTGTCTATACCAGAAGTCTTTTTCCTTTCTGTTCTATTATAATACATATAATTGCTTTCCTTATCCTCATTATTGCTTGTAGCCTTCGAGTCATGAAATGTTGCATGCATCCCAGTTTAATAACAAGGTAATGCTATGCTGGAGTCGCTAGATTCACGCAAGAGCATTGCCAACTCTGTTTGAAGAAAACTTTAAAAAAAAAACACAAAAACAAAATGTTTTTAGCTTGTTATAGTCGTTAGAAACCTAGCGATAACACATTTGACGTTCATAGGGTCGTGCATCGTAATATATTTCTCTAGTAAAACCAACTAGATTCACCAATGCATCAAATTTCGTTTATTTAGGAATAACACTCCACATGTTTCGGACGGTCTTTTCGTCCGTCATCAGGCGTTCGAGACTGTACATACAGCAACAGGCATTTGTCAAACAGATAATGCTGTCTGCTTGCTAGCAAGCAGACAGCATTATCTGTTTGGTTGTTGTATGTACAGTCTTGAACTGCTGATGACTGGCGGAAAGACCGTCCGAAACTGTAGAGTGTCATTCCAAAATAAAATAAATTTGATACATTAGTGCATCTGGTTGGTTTTACTGAAGCAATAATAGCGATAACAAATATGTGTAAGTTGTTTGAATATACACCGTTTGAAGACTCTGAACATTGCATCGATATTATAATATGGATATGAACCTGTTAGTTTGTATACGGAGTGCAGTCTCTTTCCTGCGAAGTGTTTTTATAAGAAAGAAGCGTTAAATTATTTTTCCGTAGTGCTAAGTTGTCACGGGCTACAGGAAAAGTCTTGGAGAAATTCATTGCATCAAACGAACAAAGCTATTTTAAAGACATCAGTAGTCTCTTATCCGTCCAAGATACTGCCAGTCTGATGAAACTCTGAACTTCATTACGTGTTCTCAAAATCTGGCCACTGTACCTAACACTGTGCTAGATAAATTCAGTGTATATTTTCACATCCTCTTCAATTATTGTCATGTTTATTTTAATATTTCATTCCCTATCTACGCTTAGTTCTCCAAATAATCTGTTTCTAAAATTTCGAGGAAATTTTGAATAAATATGTATACAGATAACTTAAGAATAAAAAAAACCAACTAGATGCCACTAATTATTTTATTGTACTTCTTATAGGCTTAACATGTTTCGGGCAATACTATGCCCGAAACGTGTTGAGTCTATAAGAAGTACAATAAAATAATAAGTGGCATCTAGTTGGTTTTTTTTTCTTATTCTTCAGTTATCACTACGATGCACGGTCCAACAAACATCAAGTATACAGATTTTGGAAAGTATGATGTTCCTGATCCTTTTGCTGTCTGTCGCCTACCTTCAACAGTTTCTTTCTATGTAACCACAGACTCTGTTTTCCTCTCAAAGTGAGAAGTCATGTCTTATACCACTCACAAAGATTAGGCCTAATTAAAGAGATGTAAAAGACAATAAATGTTAACGAATACCGCCGTTTCAATTAATGAAGACCTGATTTCTTGCTCAAAAAGCAGAACACGCACTGAAGTTATTTGTTAAAAACTACTGAAGGTTATGTTTGTTCCTGAGATATCAAGCCGTAGGATCAGGCCAATGAGATGTAGATGGGGCAAGCATCTCAGATGTGGAAATTTAATGTAATTATACTTTACTAGGACTAGGACTTATAAAATTCTATCAGAGTTAAGAAGCCCGTTCATTTGTCCGTCTATTTCTAGAGATGGATTCATCTGTGGAATACTGTTATAGTTCAGTGTGTAATCCAATTGCACATGTATTTGACGTTCAGGTGACCGTGCATCGTGTTCATAAATTCTTATAATAAAACCAACTAGATGCACTAATTTCTCAAATTAATTTTGGAATAATATTCTGTTTCATACAGGTTTGCTGACAGCTTGCGAGCAGGAACAGGACGGATCCTGCTCGCAAGCTGTCAGCAAACCTGTATGACATATACCATTGCTGTGTGTACAGTGAAAAACTCCTGATGATGGACAGAGTAAATGTTCGAAACATGTAGAGTTTTATTCCAAAAATAAATTTGAGAAATTAGTAAATCTAGTTGGTTTTATTATAAGAGTTTATACACATGTATATAATTTTGTGGCTTATTTTTGATGACATATTTCGCAACTGGGCAGCTTGTTGGTTTTTCTGATCGGATTGCGATATGACTTAAAAATCATTGTGACTTTTCCTGAGTTTAATTTCATGAAATGCTCTATATGCTTCGTATATATATATACTAGTACATAGGTATGTGCCGCATAATGACGTTTCGGTCAACGACGGAACGCATATACAACAGTGGTCCCATAAGACTATGACATTATAATATAATATTACAATACCATTGTGTTACAATAGCCTATAGTATTCAGCACAGTAACACGCTGTACAGGTTTATAGCCTAGGAGCAATAGGCTATACCATAGAGACTAGGTGTGTAGTAGGCTATACTGTACTATCTAGGTTTGTGTAACTACACTCTATGAATTTCGCACAACGACGAAATCGCCTAACGGTGCATTTCTCAGAACGTATCACCGTCGTTAAGCGACGCATATCTGTAACTGTGTGTGTGTGTGTTAGTTTGTGTTTGTTTGTTTGCAGTGTTATCCTACGCTTCTGTATTTCTTTCGGGACGTAGATTGAAGTTCTGTCTGCCTACCGGAGCAGCATATCTCAGCGGAAACTCCCTGAAGACCAGCAGTACTGTGTAACTGTCTATATTTTTGTGTTCCAATTGTCGTGTCGTCACAAAGAAATGCGTGAACACGTTCACAATTATCCCTGTTTCTTTCGTCAGACGTGTTTCAACTGCCTTACCCACGCACCTGCTAGAGAACGCGTGTAATTTGAACAATTTCACTTCACAAAGAAATCGCCCCCGAGCTGTCTGCCCTCATGGATGTCATTTTTTTGCGTAATGTTCTCATCTGCGCAGTTCATATGAGTTAAATTGCAAGAATCCTTCAGAAGCGTGATAATTAAGCTCATGAGCCTTTTTATCGCAGGCCTTAACTGACAAAAGACAGTTTTTTTTTGTGTACAGCCAGAACGTTTGTAAGTCCTTTGATTACTTTAACTAATGCAGTCAATTACTTTGTGAAATTACTTTCACTGTAAAAAGTTTCCTTTAATTTCTTTTGGGCCTTTAATTCTATTTATGTTATTTCATTTTTCTCACGTTACGTAGGTGAAATTGAAATTGAAAATGTTTCCTAAAAGGCTGCTTAAATTTTATGCTTTGTGCCTAACATAGGTAAAGGTAAAGTGATCCCGTTACAGGCCCGGTGTGGCCCAGAGGGCGGGTAGAGGTATAGCTCTACTCTTCCATGACCGCGGCACTAGAAGGGGGTGAATGGTCAGCAGCACGCCCCGGCCGCACTTTACCCCCGGGAAAGACCCTTTACCTATTTTACAGGAAGCTGGGTGGGCCCCAGGGCCGGTCTGGAAGGGCGGAAAATCTCTTCCCCACCGGGATTCGATCCCGGACCGACCAGCCCGTAGTCAGTCGCTATAGCTACTGAGCTACCGGACCCACCTCCTAATATTGCTAGGTAATAGATTCTAGAGCTTTAAGTGGCTGAGACTTGTAATATATAAGAAATTCACAAAATGTGTTGATTGGTGAAACTTAAGGTAAGGAGCTGCTTGGGAAATCTAGGTGTAGATGGAAGGCGAGTAATTAATGAAATGTACGTGTGTTAAAACATGTTGTGTAGGCGTGTTAAATATGCCGGATCCAGAGACAATCAAATTTATTTAACGTTTACTGTCCTCATGTTTCCAGAGTCTAACGTATACAAACGAAAAAAAATATTCGCTGGAGAAAACGCGAGGTGTCTCCGTAACAGCACGTAGCAAAATTCTCCAGAACGTCAGATCGCACGCTGCGAGATCATAGAGGGAAAGCCGCACTGCGCACTTTATATCTTAAAATTGTTGATGTGCCTAACTTTCTGTTTATTTAATAATATTCCTATGTTTAATATACCGATTTCATCTACTTTTACATTATTTTTACCTCTCAGATGCAGTTTAACCAGAATTATAACAATTATGTAAGTGATTGAGATGGCTTTCCTAAAGGTTACATGGACGATTGGACAGTTTCTTTCACACGTTCTTATTGTATAGGCCTGATGATACTTGCTATTATTCAGTGCAGAATATTTTGTCTTCCAGTTTGCTATCCAAAAATTTAAAGATTAAGATATACAGAACTATAATTTTGTCTGTTGTTTTGTATGGGTGTGAAACTTGGTCTGTGACATTGCGGGAGGAACGTAGGCTGAGGGTGTTTGAGAATCGGGTATTGAGGAGAATATTTGGGCCTAAGAGGAAAGAGGAAACAGGGGAGTGGAGAAAACTACATAATGAGGAGCTTAATGGTTTGTATTCCTCACCCAATATTTTTCGGGTGATAAAATCGAGAATAATGAGATAGGCAGGGCATGTAGCGCGTATGGGGGAGAGGACATGCGTATACAGGATTTTGGTGGGGAAACCTGAGGGAAAGAGACCGCTCGGAAGATCCAGGCATAGATGGGAGGATAATATTAAGATGGATTTTCAGGAAGTGGGGTGTGAGGGAATATGGACTGGATCGAGCTGGCTGAGGATAGGGACACGTGGCGGGAACTTATGATTGTGGTAATGAACCGTCGGGTTCCATAAGCTACGGGGAATTTCTTGACTGACTGAGAACCTATTAGCTTCTCAAGAAGGACTCTGCTCCATGGAGCCAGTAAGTAAGTAAGCTGGTGATAAGCCGTAAACAGGCCGAATTGTCCTAAAACTCTAAAATGAGCCATCCTCGTTGTGTATATATAACAATAAGATGTTTCATAAAGGATGATAGTATCATCCGTTATTAAACATCTTTTAGATATTGTTGTGTTATTGACTGATACCTACACCTATTATTAGGCCGAATTGTGTTGTGTATGACGGAATACTGAGCAGATATATCTGTTGATCTGAGCACAATGGGGATGTCACCTAAATGATCAATTATGTTACTTGAAATCTTTGACAAACTTAGAGGCTTCATAAAGCCAGGAACATTACGCGACCAACTGAATAACCGTCAGGTTTTCAGCACATTTAAATATCTTACTCTGTCTCTTTTACAATTCTGTCTCCTCTAATGTGGCCTACCTGTAGGCCTGCTCTTAACATACGACTTTTTCTATTGCCGAATATCGCGGTCGACGGGTAATATGCGAGACCCTTTTTCGGGAACTGATGCGTTTAAATCAAAATCCCTAAACCGACTATCCTATATTTCTATAGTAAAACCAACCAGATGCACCAATGTCTCAAATTTATTTCATTGCAGTGACACTCTATATGTTTCGGACGGTCTTCCCGTCCATCATCAGCAGTTCAAGACTGTACATACAGCAACAGGCGTGTGTCAAACAGATGCTGCTGTCTGCTTGCTAGCGGGAACGAGATGGAACTTCAGTTCAGCAAGCAGTCGGCACTATCTGTTTGACAAATCCCGGTTGCTGTATGTACAGTCTTTAACTCCTGATGATGGACGGAAAGACTGTCCGAAACATATAGAGTGTTACTCCAATAAAATAAACTTGAGACATTTAGTTTTACTGTAAAAATATATTTCGATGCACGGCCCTATGAACGTCAAATTCGGCTATCCTAACTTAGGTCTCCCGTAACTTCAAGCAACCTCTCGCACAAGTCCATTACAGCTTCCTCCACATCCTTTGCAGTTCATTATTTACGATGAACCTACAAGTGAATGCTAAAGATTCTGATCTACTACCAGCGACTGTAATCAAATCATAAATGAAATGTATAGATCTTTCATTGAACGTACAAATAATGAATTTGAGAGATGTATATTAGTGTTGCGTTTGACATACAGATAGTGAAAGGTTTGTTAAAGAATGCAGCTAATTTGTACACGCAACAAAGGGTCTGATGTGATAAATATTGTTTAATATATCCCAGTACAAATACTACTGTATTCATCTTAGTTTTTTTAACAAAATCAATTTATCTTACTATTATGAATTGTACATATTTTGGATACGATTGTGTAGTACATACGAAGATATTGTAATTTTATATTAAGGTCTTGTACTTAGTATTGGTCATGCAATTCTTTTTTGTGTCCTTAAGCCTTCTGCAATTTATTGTGCGCTTATGGTTGTATATACATTTTTTATGTATATTTTAATGTAATAAAATTGAGATCTCCTACCTCACGATAATTAGTTTCTGTTTATATTCTTCTGCTTGTATAATTGGTCTGATAATGACCTATTTACGAGGTCAAAATTGTTGCCAGATAATAAAAGATCGCAAGGAGTGTGTTGTTTGTGATTGGCAGTAGCGATACACATTACAATGGCATGTGCATTTTACCTTTACTTTTGACAGTAAAAGTATATATTATTAACAAAATATGAGTGTAATCTTTGTATGTACTCCCTGATGATGGCTGCTTGCATCAGCCGAAACATGTTGGCATAAAGTTTATAGTTTTGTGTTTATATGTACCAGTGCAATAAATCGGAACAGGTATTATTTGTAAAAGTTACATAAATCTAGGAGTTAAAGTGGGGCTGAGCTTGGAGCTTGGATGAAGTAACGACACATTCAGGGGATGCTTTTCTTAAAAAATAGTAACCACATGGAAGACACAGCTGTGAATATATTATTAAAATACATGACGAAACACACGATGTTTGGTACTGATACTGATTAAATGAAACTGGCTCATGGTAGGGTCCCATTGTTAGCTTCTGTGTCACCGATGTTGAATCATCGAATTGTATTACCACATTTGATTCGTTACTGTCTGTTATGTAATATGCCTGAGAGGTCAAAAGTAGAGTCAATGTATATATAAAAGATTTTAATCATGAATTGCATTCACGAGTATTTCTTCACCGTTATTTAGAGATAAGACCAATGTAAAAAGGTCAGAAATCCAAAGTTCTGACACTGCCTGAAATTTCCAGCTCCCTTCGTCTGGGTCTGTAATCGATAAAATTGAATTTAGTAAGTAGATCGATGACTCCTTCAAATTTGACTATTTTCATGAATAAATTAGTGAGTGTTGTCTTATTCCATCTTAGCAATTAACCAACTGAATGCACAAATTCTTTTTTTATAATAAGTTTATTACATTCCTGTACATGTTTCGAGCACTGTTCTGCCCATCATCAGGAGGTCAAATTTTATTATACAGCATCTGGTATCGTTACACTCTGTAGGTGGCCGTCCGGTGCACAGGTTTAGAGAGGACTCTCTCAACCTGCGCACCGGACGGCCACCTACAGGGTGTGACGATACCGGATGCTGTATAATACAATTTGACCTCCTGATGATGGGCAGAACAGTGCTCGAAACATGTAGAGGAATATAATAAACCTATTATAAAACAAGAAATTGTGCATTAAGTTGGTCATTTACTAAGATTATACTGAGATGCACGGTCAGCAAAACATAAAAAAAAGTTGTCTTATTTAGTTGGCTGTTAAATGTGATTACGTTTATTATTAACGCAAAATTATCCTCTAGACAGTAAATTAAGTGTGGCAGCCTGTAACATATATCATATTTCGAAGAAACGAGTGGGTTTAATCTCAATTCCAGTCCAAGGAACACTACATTTCATCCTTAGGCTCACTCATATAGAGCTTAGGACTCACACATTAATCCAAGTACATACAAGATATATGTTTCAGTCAAACACAGCGATTTATTGCACAAAATTATGCTCACGGCAACATTTTTCGACCCCACTGAGTCATCATCAGGCCATCCATATGATCTAATCCGAGATATATCATATATTAGAGTGCGTTTTATAATCCCAAACGCTTACAATGAGCAGTAAAGTTAATGGCGACACTAATATTGCCATTAACTTTACTGCTCAATGTAAGCGTTTGGGGTCCCAAAATGCAGTCTCATGTATATCTTGGATTAGTTCATTTGGATGGCCTGATGATGACTCATTAGAGTCGAAACATGTTGCTGTGAGCATAATGTTGTGTAATAAAATGTTGTGTTTGACTGAAACATATATCTTGTATGTAATTAGATAAACACATAGGGATGACTACTGTCAAAATAATCCATGTACGACTCTAAACCCGTTGTCTAGAACCAAGCTGTTATATATTTGGTGGCAAATTTTAAGAGTGCTTGAAGGTACAGTTCCGTCCTCCCGTTCGCTTAATGGCATACTACTTAATTTATTAAGCAAAGAGACAACATTACTTTGCTCTTAACTTTATGGCACTATAAATTTACCATTGAATTTGGTATCAACTTTGCAACGTGTATTTAACTTCGTTGCGTGTTCAGGGTACCGTGTAGCTAAATAAGGTCAGTTTGTCCTAAATGTCCATGTTTTAATATGTATACTTCCAATACAAATATCAGAGCACATTAAGGCCTGTGGGCTGGGTAGCGTCGTCGGTATAGCGACTGGCTACTGGCTGGGCGGTCCGGGGATCGAATCTCAGTGGAGACGAGATTTTCCGCACTTGTCAAGACCGGACCCGGGGTCCACCCAGCCTCCTGTACAATGGGTACCGGTTCTTTCCCGGGGGTAAAGAGCGGCCGGTGCGTGATGCTATCCCCTCACCCCCTTCTAGTGCCGTGGTCAAGAAAGAGTAGAGCTATACCTCTACTCCCCGCTATGGGCCGTACGGCCTGTACAGTGCCTCAGTGCCTGTACAAGGGTGCGCTTTACCTTACCTTATATTAAGGCCTGTTTATGAAGGGTTTTTTTTCACTTAATGGTGATTAGTTACAATATAAGGTTCTTTGTACCACAGATAAGCATCAGAACTTCGTGATTTTATGCGATCTTAGCAAAGTGCACGAAATTTATGCCCATACATTTTGTCTGTACGTCGTATCTTCAAAATTATTGAAATAATTCTATAAAATTAGATTTAAAATTGTAAATAATTACCTTAAATGTTCCGTTACCTGAGGTAAACTTATATGAATTACAATGAGGTATTAAAAATCTAACATAAATATTTTCCTACAAACTTCCCCGTCTGCTGCGTCTGGTAACGGACCCTCTGTACGACGATCTGAAGTTGGCAAAGCGTTGTGAAATTTACTAAGAAATGCTCTGTATATTTGTAGATATGTATTCGGTGATTAATATGGTCTGAGGGAAAAACGAGTTTATGACATCACGAACGGAAAGGAATGAAAGGAAATATACCGAAAATGAGTTCCAAAAAATGCAAATTCGATAATTATAGCATTTGGTATTCGTGTGTTGAAATATCGAATGAAGTGTCACAGGAGACGTAATGATAGGGGTGCTCACACTTTGCTGCATATGGATGAGTTTCATGTTGCTGGTGTTGATAACATGGAAGGACACAAACATCACGAAAACCGTGTCAGTGGAAGGTAACACAACGGCCTCAGAGTGCGGTGTAGCGTATCGCATGCGATTTATACAAGTTACTTACTAATATCACAGTAGCGATATCTATGGCGTTGGTGTCGGATATGTTATTTGTACGGACAGACACACGTTATTTCATGACATTTTGTCGTTACTTCATGAGGTCATTTCGAAGTACTGTATAATTGTCATGCCAAAGATACACGCGTTTTACAATGAATCAAATATAGTTACAGTAATAAAATCCGGTAGACTGAGGTGGGCGGGCCATATAGTACGAATGGATGACAATGAATTATCTAAAAAGATGTTGTAGACAAACCCTGGAGTTCAACGAGGACATGGCCGACCGAAATCAAGATGGATTGACGGGGTAGAGGAAGACGCAAGGAAACTGACGTACAAAGTGGCGGGCGATTGCCCAGAATAGAGGTCGCTGGCGACATTTGCTTGAGGAGGCCAAGCCCCACCCAGGGCTGTAGAACCGATGATGATGATGATGATGATGATGAACGATAAATGCTTTTGTGAGGTAGCCTATAAGAAAGATTTAGTGCATCTAATTATATTTATATTTATTTTATTTTATTTTTAGTTCCTTATTTTTTACATTTCGCTTAAGGAGTCAGTCACTAAACATTTTTGTGACAAAGGGTCACACTTTTTTTGGGTTGGTTTACGAGCCGCACGTGGAAAAATATCAGTATCTGGTACACGTAACCGCTTAAGTTATTGTGTAATTGTTCTACTATATACACAATCTACAATACAACCTGACTGGCCGGGGGTATGAAACCCATGGTATATTTTCGAAATTGCCATATTCACTTTAGATATATATTCTAACACTTTTTTTTTTTTAATATTTGACCATAAGAATAGGTGCAATCTCGCGACGCTGGTGATTCTCATAACGGCAGTGCTGAAGACACGGGTATTCTAGAATGTTACGCCGTGCCGAATGGTGAATAGTTCCCGATGTATCGAAGGAATGTAGTGCGCTCGTCATGAATGCCAAGCACTCCAACAAGGTCGACACAGTACATCGCCTCAGAATAAATGACTCTTCAGTTGTAGGGACATGCGTGTCACAAAGTGCAAAACGCGACGAAGTATTTCACTTCCCATGTCCACTTTGCGTTCGTACACAATTCGTATCACTATTTACAGTATCACAAGCGACAATTCGCAATTGCATGAGTGTTAACTGCGTATGTTGCACTGTTCTTGTACCTTCGCAGCTTCCAAACGCGTTAGTATGAGAAAAACGACCGTAATTCTTTATGTCTCTCCTTCCATATATATGAGAGCAAATCCCACCAGCGAAGTTCGGTGATTTTTACTAAAAATTAGTCGATATATTTCGACTTAGTTTAAAACTGTACAAAAATGAGTCACTTTTCATGAAGACCTATATTCCTTTATGATCTCTCGCCGTTATTAATCTTCATAACGACGAGAGACTGTGTTTTCTGTGAGACGCGCACGGAGGCGGAAGAAACTGAAAGAGAAAGGCTGTGTTCTGTGTGTATTACGAGCTGAGGCTGAGGAAGTAGTTGAGCATTGAGCGCTGAGCATAACGAATGTAAACTTCTAATTCAGATGGTGAAGCGTCATCGATTATAAATCTCTTGCCACAAATTACATTGATGATGGTCGAATATAAATCTGTTGTTCATATCTAGAGAAATCTTCTAGTGTGTGTCAGCTAGTCATTTTTTTGAGAACGTGTTTATTATTTTAACGTCTACGGAGAATAACAAAGCGAAGATGCCCGAATTATCACGATGTGCGGACAGGGACTAACTTCTTCCGTAGCAGTAGAGAGGCAACTGCATGTTCGAAATTGTGCCAACAGAAGAACTATTTCTCGTATGTCGGGCTAACTGAAGTGTTTTAACGGAGATGAAATTAGGAAGGGAATGAAGGAGAGGAAAAAAGAAGGAAAGTATGAAATATATTATTCTTCCTTGAATTTCATTGACGTTTTCTGTAATGTAATCACTATTTTGCTGGAAATGTCACTTGTAAGGCATAATAATGCGGTGAACGTCAGAGAAATAAACTTTGCATGTGGTTGGTGGATAAACCTGGCTTAGGATTGTATCCAGTGGCAGTTTTGGTATGGAAATTGTTGCATATTCGGGTCGTACTGTTCTATAGTAGGGGACACGCGGTGGCGCTACAAGCCGGAAGTTCGCGGGTTCGATTCCCAATGGTGTCATTTCATTGACATAATCCTTCCGGCCGCACTGTGTCCCTGGGATTGACTCAGCCTCTAACAGAAATGAGTACCAGGAATATTTCCTGGGGGTAAAGGCGGCCGGTGCATGGAGCTGACAACCTTACCACCTTCATGTGCCGATTGTCTTGAAATGTGGGATCCTCAACCTCCTGGAACCCTCAGGGCCTGTAATGGGATTGCTTTACCCTTACTGTTCTATAGCAAGTTACTGAAAGAATTCTTATGCGAAAGCTTACATTACGAGAACCTGATGTGAGAGCCATTTAGTGCGTCTAATTTACACCTGTCCACTCTTTTTCACTGATATACCCTGCTGGGAACCTGCTGCTGTGCACTTCTCAGTTTTAAAGTGACTGTGACCAGAGACCATAACGTTTCCTAGGGTCATCTGAATTCGATGTTCGGAGGGTTACGAAGCCTTTCCACTCGCCAAGGCTTCTGTCGATGACATTTTTTGTTTACAGTAAGAGCAAGCCAACCCATCTTACTCCATAACTCTGACCACAAATAGGGAAGGCGAAACGCTACGTTTGTAAATCTAATACCGTGGAGGTTGGTATATCGGTAGACCCTCTAGTGACGTTGACGGTCAAGTTCCAGGTTCGAGTGTCGGTCTGGTTACCAATCATCATATCTGACACTCTTCTCGGTTTTCCTTGGGATATCGGGAACAGAACTGTGAAGATTACATTCTCTTTACTTCGGTACACATCGATTTTTTAACACTTTGATTCCATATTTCGTAATCCTTCCACTGCAATAATCCAAAACCACTGTCAAGTGTCTACGAGAATCGGACAGAAAATAAGTTTAAAACAGATTTTATATATATATATATATATATATATATATATATATATATATATACAGGGTTATTCATAATTCCCTCCGGGATTTCCGAACTCGACCGCGCAACAACCAAGACAGACACGGCAGAAAGGAGCATATCAATAGGTAGAGAATCTCTCCAAGTTTGGAGAGATTATCTACCTATTGATATGCTCCTTTCTGCCGTGTCTGTCTTGGTTGTTGCGCAGTCGAGTTCGGAAATCCCGGAGGGACTTATGAATAACCCTGTATATATCGGGTCCTTTATTTTCGCCTGTAATAAGAACACGTCTAAAAGTACTACCATCGCACAATTTTTCGAAGTAGTTCGCGCCAATTCTGGTTTTGACGTTCAGGTGACCGTGCATCGTGATAAATTCTTATAATAAAACCAACTAGATGCACTAGTTTATCTAATTTATTTTTGGAATAAAACTCTACATGTTTCGGACAGTTCCTCTGTCCATCATCAGGAGTTTTTCACCGTACACACAGCAGTGGTATATGTCATACAGTTTGCGAGCAGGATCAGGACGTTCCGTCCTGATCCTGCTCGCAAACTGTCAGCAAACCTGTATAACATATACCATTGCTGTGTGTACGGTGAGAAACTCCTGATGATGGACAGTGGAACTGTCCGAAACATGTGGAGTTTTATTCCAAAATAAATTTGAGAAATTAGTGTGAGTTGATTTTATTATAAGAAGCCAACTGTGGTATTATTCCTAGCAAGGGAAGAGTTTTTATATTCCCTGTTGTTGGAAGTCGGTGGTGTGTGCCATCAGCAATCGGATCACATATTTTTGCCACCTCGAAATCATCTTTAAATGTGCACTTGCCATTATTGCGCTTCAGCGCTGTATGTATAGGCCTAGATGATAATCGCTTGACGTAAGATATTCCGAAATTATTGCAGTGTTGGTGGGTTCTCTAGTTACGAATTTGTAAACCATACAGTCTTATTTTCTGACTTATCTCGTAATTTGAAAATCCAAGTTATTCCTGCTCTTAATTAAATAACACGCCGTGAGGGGCACAGCACAGAGTGTAGGTATATCTCCACTTATTCTTTTCGTGGCTCTAGATGGAGATGAGATTCAACTATTCGCTGCTGCCACCTTAACATCACCGAAAGCGCCTGTATACCCATTGTCTAGGAGAGGGTGTGGGGGCTGTGTTAGGCGGTTTTGAGGCTGTGACAAAGGGAAACATTTTCACCACCTAGCAGCTAAGCTCTGATCCCCGAGCCGTCCTGTAACGTTTAATAAAATATACGTGAATTCTGGACAAATCAGTTTGGTTGAGGCGGTAAAGAATCTGACTTGTGTTAGAAAGATGTCAGTTTTGAATTTCAGTTGGGACATTGTCTGTCTTTCAGAGGTTTTTATTTATTCCATTCAGTCCACATTTTCCCGATTTAATTGTTCACACCCTTTTCAACTCAACATCTGTTATTATCCGATAACTTGAGCCTATATGTTTGTATTTCAGTTAATATATAATATAATAATATATTTCGTGCTTTCCTTCTTTTTTCCTCTCCTTCATTCCCTTCCTAATTTCATCTCCGTTAAAACACTTCACTTAGCCCGACATACGAGAAATAGTTCTTCTGTTGGCACAATTTCGAACATGCAGTTGCCTCTCTACTGCTACTGAAGAAGTTAGTCCCTGTCCGCACATCGTGAGAATTCGGGCATCTTCGCCTTGTTATTCTCCGTAGACGTTAAAATAATAAACATGTTCCAAAAAAAAAAAGTACAAATAATTTGAACTGCTGGTTGCTGACCTGGTAATTCAGTATGTGAAGTAGCTGGGGCCAAATGGGCTCAAAATACATCTCATCATTTGCTATACAATATTTTCTACCAGCACGTGGTGAGAATTGTGAAAGGCACTTGCATCAAGATCTTCAGTCCAATTTGTAAAATCTTTTTTTTATTATTATTATTGAAACGGACTCGCATACATTTGTGGCAGCTTTTGCTGCCTTGTTTGAGTTACCTGAACTGCCCGTGAAAATTTTTGAATGTGGTACACATTATTATATTACTCCCACTGTCTTCATAATTTTTATTCTTAACGATTCGACTGCTCACATTATAGTATGGCTACACGGGCCATGAAAGAGACGTGTTTTGTCACTGAAATCCAGCTGTTATAATGACAAGACCAGAGGGTGTGAATCGAAAAAAAAAAATAAATGTTGGCATGTCTTGAACATTTTAACTGGATTGTTATCATAACAAAATAGAATAACGTATAAAGAACTATAAAATAAATTGGTACGGTTGTTAAACATCACAGAACACAGTCACGACTTTTGCAAAACTAAGCTCAGGTCTTGTAAACTGAGAAAATAAAAATGTAAGAAATATAGAAATAAAATGAAGGTTGATCAGTAGTAATTGGTGTAATTTGAACAGTCATGATACCCAGGGGGGGCCCAACTTTTGTTAAAAAGAATACATACATGTGGCATGATCGAGCAGGGAATGCGCTGGAGGGAATGCGTGTGCCCCTGGGGGCGGAGGATCATATTAAGACTATGGATGCCATTTAAGGCATCAGATCAGAACAGTCTGGATATTATAGTATGTAAGAATCTTTCTTGGGCGTGGTCGACCCTGCTGTGAAAGGGGTCTGCAGCAACCGGCAATAGTCAGAGAAGTTTAGATATTAAGGCAGTTGGTACGTTTGTACGTAGAACGGCGAAGTATTGTGTATTGTAGAGTGAATGGAAGTATCAGTCTGCTTGTATGCAGCTTGCATTCAGCTTCATATAGATTAGGATCGCTCTGTGAATACGATTTGACAGGGCTTGGTCAGCCTGAAGCTCGTTTGTTTTCATCTTCGTTTTACGTAATAGCTTGAATAATTTAAGCTACTGGGTACACCGAGCAATTATTGAAATAAAATAAAAGTTCTTCGTTCTGCTGGCTGTCGTGCCAAATAATTTAGTCACGCGATCGATTACACAGTCGTAATGGCGACGCTTTCCAACCCTTACTTGTCCAATAACCCGTTTTAAATGTAACAGTGCGTTATGAGGTAACTGAAAGACAGTCTGTTTGTGTCATGTGATTTTATTGATTGTAACACCTGTGGTCTTGGTCTTGTAGGCAGGTACCAACTTTTCTGACAAATTTGACGTTCAGGTGACCGCGCTTCGTGATAAATTCTTATAATGAAACCAACCAGATGCACTAATTTCTGAACTTTATTTTTGGAATAAAACTCTACATGTTTCGGACAGTTCCTCTGTCCGTCATCAGGAGTTTTTCACTGTACACACAGCAAAGGTACATGTCATACAAATTTGCTGACAGCTCGCGAGCTGTCAGCAAAACTCATTGGCTGTGTTTACAGTGAAAAACTCCTGATGATGGGCAGAGGAACTGTCCGAAACATGTAGAGTTTTATTCCAAAAATAATTTTTGAGAAATTAGTGCATCTGTTTGGTTTTATTATAAGAATTTTCTGACAAAAGTGGTTCATTTTCGGTGTCCAAGGCTTCAGCCGGTTCAGCGTATCAGTATTTTCCCGTGTCTATAAAATCCGAATTACCATGAGTCATTTTCGTTGTGTTAAGACTGTCCCACTTTACTCATGTAAGACGAAGTTTAGTATCATCCTCCTGTTGGACTGTAAGTCACTAAAGTTATCTCATCTCTTGATTCTTTGACAAAAAAAGACATTTTTATTTCTCGTACACTTGCTACATATGCCACGCATTTCAACCCATTTACTTTATTTCCCTAATAATGACAATAATAATAATAATAATAATAAAGTATTGAAATATCGCCTGGATTGTGAATTGATTACGAGGAGGCAGTTGATATTTTTCCACATAACAGGATAGATAAGTCCATGGACCTGATAGAAATGACTAATAAAATTGTTAGTTTTTTTTAAGACAACTTCGTATCTGAGCAGAAGTGAAGCACAACACTTCACTTGAAAACAAACGCGGAACGTATGGAAACAAATTCTACCGAAGTAAATAGATGTTCGTATTTCAGGGTGACTCATCGTAACCATTTATTTTCTGAGCAGCTCTGACTCCTCTGACTGATGAAGTAAATAAATCTCGACGTGAATACCAGTCATGTGGACTAAGAGAAAGTAAACCAAGTTTCAGGTTCCTGTGACCGTGCATCGTGAGCAAATTGTGAAGAGAGGGAGAAAACCAACAAGGTGCAACAATCAGATGTTTATTATCAACACTGTCTCAACATTTTTCGGGCATCATTATGCCCATCTTCAGGAAAAAAAAGGCCGTGTGTTACTGCAGTACTTACAGTAACACACGGCCTTTGTTCTCCTGAAGATGGGCATAATGATGCCCGAAACATGTTGAGACAGTGTTGATAATAAACACCTGATTGTTGCATCTTATTGGTTTTCTCTCTCTCTCTCTTCACAGAAAGTAAACCATTTGTTGTTTGCATGGATGATTTAAAGCATACACATATCGAGAATAAGGAAGAGTTAAGAAATTTCATCAAAATTCAAAATAACTTAAAGCAGCGACATAAAATGAATTCTGTATTGGAAAAATGTGAAGAAAAAAACCTTACAAATGGCAAGGTTGAGAGTAAATAATACGTTGAGAACAAACTGGAGATTAAAATCGAATTATTAGAATCGAGAAAGGCATACAAATGTTTGTGAATAAACGAGAACCATAATATAGAACATAAAGGTGAGGAGACAAGATTAAAGAAGGAATATCGAAGAAGAATGAGACCGATTTTGAACACCGAGTTAAGCGCAAAAAAAAAAAAAAATAAATGCGAGCTTTTAACTCGCAGTGCCAGTGCAGAGATATAGTTTTGGAATTATTTTGGCTCGCGTCGAGAAGATGTACAGTAACTGGAAAGAAAAACTAAGTAGAACGCTAACCGTTCATAGACTGCATTACTCAAGATCAGACTTAGGTCTTCTGTGTGTTTATTAAAAAAAAAAGGAAAGTGATTATTGCAGATAGAACGGGCCTAACTGACAGCAAAAGTACTAAATTGCTGGAATGTGTAGCAGGAGGGAAGGATCCACACAAATTGTGAGGACAGAGATGGCGGAGATGAACATTTCGGAGTTAAGCGTAGTATTAAAATTACATAATATGTATTAAATTATTGTGTATTTTTTGTGCAATTTGATATGTATGCGGAATAAATGATAGACACATTCCCAGTTTATACATTCCGACTGGCAAAAAGACGTAAGTTCGCCACACTCATGAAAAAGGAGTAAGTATCCTGGTTACGTAGCATGAATCGTCATAAACACTACGACATGTCAACAGTTCCTCTCTAAAATATGGTTCTTTTTTCCTTAAATAGGTTTCCAAACTTATTAGCTGTTTATTTTCACTGTTACATTTGTTACATCAAATTTTACTTTTTAGAAGGTGGATAATTAAAGAACGTATTTTTCCAGAACCGGAACACGCACACGCACGCACGCACACACGCACACACACACACGCGCGCACACGCACACGCACCCCTCCCACACACATATTTTGGTTGACCAATCATTCATATTGTCTTTCCCTTAAGTGATGGGACGATTATCAGAATGTCAGTCGATTCTGTATATTGCCGTCCAAACGTCCGTTCTGTTTTAGAATGTTTTTACGCCAAAATCGGCAATAATTGTTAGAAAACAATTTTGAAAAGCCACTCTAATAAAATTGATTGTGGTGGGTAATTAAAATTAATGTTCCCGAAGTTATTGAGTCAAATAATAAATTCCCTTAAAAATGAATAAATATTGTTTTGTGTTACGAAATGGTGGTGTCCTTTAATCTGTGGTGTTACACACGATGCAGGTTATTTACAAGAACTCTATGTTTTGCAACACCGCATTGTCACCAGTTTTTTGCCAAATATGTATATACATTGCCCATTGCATATTTTAATCGAATTCCACAAATATAAATTTAAATACCTTAAAAAATAGTCATATGTAAAAACAGACATCAATTTCTTATAAATGTACTGATTAAATTGAAAGCTTTTTTACATTCATTGTTCCGTCGGGAGCAGAACACGTAGGAGAACGGGAAGGCTACAGCAAAGATTACACACTATACCAGAGGCTGACTGTACAGGGAAAATGATCTCCTGAAGATGAGCTTCCCGAAAGCTCGAAACATGTAGAGAATGAATGACGACTACCCATGAAAATAAAGGATAGTCCACAAGTGACATCGTGTTGGTTATTTTTTAAACAATAAATTGAAAGCCTTAAATGTATGTTGTTAGTATTGACTATCATGAGATTAATTAAGGTAAATTATGATAGTAATATGACGACAAACGCAATAATATGGATCTCACATATAATGCTTAGCGTACTCTAGTGCCAGGTCACTATAATAAGGCTCTCACCTTGGTGATTGTTGGCACAGTCTCCGGTCAGATCACTATCAGCACAAATGCACTCCCCGAAGTCACACCAACAAATGTCCCACGACCACAATACCATAAGCTCACTAAATGGAGAACATTACGTGTGGGAACATCAGTGGCATACGTGACAGTCACTACCTGGTCATCGGGGTTACGGAGAGTGGAGCCATTTGTGTTTACGTAAAGGTGACACTCACGGAAGGTATAGTCCTTTAAAATGTACCATGTCCTTACAATGTCGTCTATAAATGTTGATGGTTCACTGTTGGATTTCTTTCATAATTTATTTAAATATACTTCTGGCACTACAGGTTACAACAGCGGCAATACCAAAGCTCGTCAATGGAAACGATCCTGACGTACATTCAGTCATTTCCCATAGTCAGAATCTTTAGATTGGGTCCCATGGTCTTCGATGTGATCTTTTATACAGAACGTGTCTCACTCAGACTTCCATATGCATGCCTTCTTTTCCACATTCTCTTCAATCGCTTGGTAGATTAGCATCATAAATTTTACTCTGCCAAAAATATAGTATTTTTATTGGTATTTTATTGAGTGACGCTCCGCCAACTGTATAAGTTAAATAATTTTGTTTGCTGCCTTGCGAATGAGGTAAGTGACAAATTTAAAGTTACGTTGGCGGAAGTGTTCTTTGACAAAGTCACGGTATTTTCACGGATTTTTAGTTGAAGGACAAAGCAAGGCCTTGAATGCAAGAACCATTCAGCTTTAGAAACAGATGTATGGACAAGAAATATGTGTCGGTTGCGGGCAACCCCTCCGATCGCCGTGCGCTACCTAACCCTAAATACCATCACAGTGCATTGAGACGGATCACATAAATCAAACTAGGGGCTCTTCGTCTTTATTTACATTTCACTTGTTCCACTTTAACACGCATGTCTCGACAGAGTCCGGTGCACCAATGAAAACTGCGTCCATTCTGACGTCACTGTGATATCTTGTCAACGTTTCTGATGAGGATTATAGCAGCTCTAATGAAGTACACACCATTCAAATAACGGAAGTCCCCAACAGTACTGAATCGAAATGTCGAGTGTTGCACTTCGTTTTAATGAAGACAGGCCTGTTGCCAACTTCACACAGCTCCTGTAACGAGCATACCTTCAGACCTCACAGGCACATGCCAGGTACTAACTTGACACATCGAAATCTCGGGATTCCAGTTGTTACTCCAAATTATTAATTATCAACATGACGTTCGTTACTCAGTTTTGCATGTAGTTGAAATATAGATGCTAAATGACATCTAAGTCACAATGGCTCAGGCCGATCGCTCACCGCTGGAGCCCGGCTTCGATCTCAGGCCACTTTCTGTGGAATTTGTGGTGTACAAAGTGGTACTGGGATAATTTTCTTGCAAGTACTTTAGTTTTCCCCTGTCAGCATAATTCCATCAATGTTTCATATCCATTCACTCATCAATCACAGACGCTGTACGATATAATATTAGCATTTGACAAGGTCTTTAAAGACCACAGTCAACATATTCAATATTGTCTTTCCCCGGTTGGTTCCAAAATACAAAACTGTCTTTGACAATATTTTGAATTATTCTTAGACTCATTCAGTTGCAGAGAATAGGCATTAGTCAATGAGATTATAAAAATATCTATTAATGATGCACCGGCAAGGAGCTTACCTTTCCTTCCTTCAGAGGTCTGTTGCTTAGACCGTATTTGTCTGTAGATTCGGTGTTTCGGAAAGTCGCGCCAGGACACCACCTGTGCAGACCACCGAAATTTGCAGATTGTAAAGGCGTGTTTCTTATCGGGCGGCATTGTGTTTAGTACAGCACCACGCCCTATAAGAAACACGCGCACACGCATCACATGGACTAGACCCTTTTGGCTCACACATGAAGCATTAAGATGTCTGTATGCTTACTTGGCAATTAATGATATAAAACTTTGGATTCTGGACTACATCTTCAATTTACGTCAACTCTGAAGTCAATAATTTCATTATTTTATAATTTTAACATTTCCAACTTATTATTACTGTAATTTCAAGACTGTTGTGTTGGTCCTTGCAAGTTTTGGTAATTTGGATTAGCTGTAGACGGCGCCCCGGCGCTGAAACGTGTAAGAATTTTATATGACGCGTGTGATCTTCAGTTGTTTTATGTGCAGTGGTTGGTTACTGCAATTATTAGCAAGTATAATGCAAGGTGTAGGGCTATTTGTAGGATGTTACGCCGCTTCACCTGCTGAAAGTTTCCCCACGTTCCGGAAGTTTATAGTAATTTTATCTCGTTGGGCAAGAAGTCCTAGAAGGCTCTTCACAATCTACAGCGTTAAATCGTGGTCACATAATTTTTCCAATTTCACTTATATATCTCTGCCCTTCTAGAACAGATTGATCCTGAAGTTGAACGCACTATAATTTTTCGAAACGTCGGATGATGTCTACCGTTTAATAGGAGGTAATCTCCCAACGTGATTTCTAGTTGTCCCAACAAATCATGTGGCTGAACACGCCCTACAGACATTTTGTTACTTGCGGATCTTGCAGAAATAAGGTGAGCTTTGGTTTGCAGGTGAATGTTTTTGATAAGTTGTTAGTGTATGTTGTAGAAGATCATTTTTAGAATAAAATTCTTTACTGCGAAATTTCTATCAGCAACACGGATTAAGTCCCTAATCTGTTCTGATTATAACTATCACTGTCACTTTTTTAATTGTATCCGGACGTGTCTGATAACTGCACCAAACTAGACTAAACTAATTCCACGAAGCAGAGTATTTCTTGAAAAGCCAACAGATATTTAGCTAAGTTTGATGTGTATTGGACCGTACATAATAGTACCTTCGAGAGGGTGGAAGAATTTAAATATTTGGGAACAAATTTAACAAATCCAAATTCTATTGCGGAAGAAATTAAGAGCAGATTGAGGTCAGGAAATGCTTTCTATCATTCGGTGCAGAATCTTTTGTCTTCCAGGTTGCTACCCAAAAATTTAAAGATCAAGATATATAGAATTATAATTTTGCCTGTTGTTTTGTATGGGTGTGAAACTTGGTCGCTGACATTGCGGGAGGAAAGGAAGCTGAGGGTGTTAGAGAACATGGTGTTGAGGAGAATATTTGGACCTAGGAGGGACGAGGTAAAGGGGGAATGGAGGAGATTGCATAACGAAGAGCTAAATGATTTGTACTCCTCACCCAATATTGTGCGGGTGATAAAATCGAGAAGAATGAGATGGGTGGGGAGAGGGGGTGTATAGGGTCTTGGTGGGGAAACCGGAGGGAACGAGACCACTGGGGAGACCTAGGCATAGATGGGTGGATAATATTAGGACGGATCTCTAGGAGGTGGGATGTGGGTATATTGACTGGATTGGGCTGGCCCAGGATAGAGACAGGTGGCGGATGCTTGTGAGTGCGGTAATGAACCTTCGGGTTCCGTGAAATGCGGGGAATTTCTTGACTA
>Ga0131853_10003293_pt1 | contig 28983 bp, 32 predicted proteins | sample TergutLab28metaG_FD_92764 | JGI IMG/M metagenome (GOLD analysis project Ga0131853, IMG submission 92764) | Labiotermes labralis P1 segment gut microbial communities from Petit-Saut dam, French Guiana - Lab288 P1 (version 2) (version 2) | ecosystem: Host-associated > Arthropoda: Insects >... | reverse complement strand
GATGTTGATTTTGAACGCCATTTGCTTTATGTTAGGTGAACCTGCCAGCGCATTAGAAATGAGGATGGCGCAAGTAAGACGAAAGTCATTTGCATGGATCCGAAAAGCGAATCATCACAGAGAAGTATCCCCCTCCCCAATTTTTTGATTGAATTGCTTAAAGAGCATAAAAATAGGAGCATAAGCGAATACGTGATTAGCATTAATGGTAGTCATATTGAACCTCGCACTATTCAACGCAGATTCAAAAAAATACTAAAAACAGCCGATATTAGAGATGTGAATTTTCATATTTTGCGCCACACGTTTTCAACCCGAGCTTTAGAAATGGGCTTTGATATTAAAACTCTGAGTGAAATTTTGGGTCATACTTCCACAAATATAACATTAAAAATATACGCACACGTCCTTGATGAACATAAGCGCCGGAGTATGGAATTGCTTGAGGGGTTTTACCGAAACCGATCCGAACATGGTCAGATTTCTGGTCAACCTATGAACTAAATGGCGTAAATAAGCCATTATTGTGCCGTTGCCATAAAAGATATACTTTTACGACATGTATACAACCCACATAACAGCCGATAGCTGTTATGTTTTGTTCTATGGACATTCGGCCGATTAAAAACTACATCCATAGCAATTATATCCGATTATACAAGATGCGTTAATCCAAATATACGATTGTATGAATCATTGTATTTACCTCTGTCCGCTAAAATAGTATACGGAGGTGTCTTCGTATGTTAAATATCGAAGATTTCACCGATTTCCTTTCAGAGAGAATTGTTCAGTTACGGATAGCTAAAGGGATTTCTGCAAGGGATATGAGCCTTACGCTTGGTCAAAGAGCAGGGTACATAAACTCTATTGAAAATAAAAATTCACTACCATCAATGCATGTCTTTTACTTTATCTGCGAATATTTTAAAATTTCACCGCATGACTTTTTTGATTCAGAATCAGTCGCACCTGAAAAATTGAACAAATTAGTTGCAGATATGAAATACTTAGCGCCTGAACAGCTTGATAATATTGCTCGCATTGTGCAGGATATTAAAAGATAAAAGACCGGAGGTTTAGATAATCCCGCCAGCAAGTAATACTCCCGGTGTACCACTTTGCACTCCTTGTCGGGGGAATCTAGACCGTGTCAAAACACAGTCTAGATTCCCCAAGCCCCCGTGCCGCAAAAATGTGTTTTTTTCGCTCTGCCGAGCTAGATAGTGCCTACACGAAAAATATGATATAATTGAGAAAACCGAAAGGGGTTCTCACAATGACAGCAGATTATCATAGGCACGACATATCTGACAAGGCATGGGAACTATTGAAGCCACATTTACCAGGCCAAAGCGGACAGTGGGGTGGGATTGCCGAGGACAACAGAAGATTCATAAATGCCGTCTTTTGGATATTACGTGCCGGCGCACCATGGCGGGACTTGCCGCCTGATTATGGCAAATGGGGAACAGTACATCAGCGTTTCCGCCGCTGGAGGGATAGTGGCTTCTAGGAGGAACTCCTGTATATCATCATTGGTTTTAAAGGCAACGAATTCGAATGGCTGATGATTGACGCTTCACACATCAAGGTTCACCCTCACGCGTCCGGCGCGGTGGGTGGCAACCAAGATATGAAGCGCACAAAAGGGGGCTCAACTCCAAGGTACATTTGGCCGTGGATGAGACTGGTATGCCGGTCGGATGCATTATCACAGCAGGTACCACTGCTGATTGTACAAAGGCTATCGAACTTCTTGAAGGGCTAAGCACCGGCGTGCTGTTCGGTGACAGGGCCTACGATACGAACGACATCATAGCCTATGCTGCGTCAAGAGGCATGAAGACAGTTATTCCACCTAAGAAGAATCGGCTGATACAGCGGGAATACGATGTGGAACTGTATAAGCTTCGCACCTCGTAGAAAACGCTATTTTGAAGCTTAAACGATGGAGAGGCATCTCTACCCGCTATGCCAAAAACTCGTCTTCCTACCTCGCTTCTGTTTTTATCTGCTGTACTCATCTGCCGGGCAGTCAAGCGTTGTTCCGCTATATCCGTTGTCTGCATAAACGACAATGTTGCCGCACCCGTTTTCCTCAGCATATCGCCGCAGTATAAACGCTTGGTTAGCGATTGCCATGCCACAGGCTTGGTCTGTTCGGCAGTATAAAGCAGTCACTAATTCGTTTTCTGTGCTTATGCTGTTAGCGAAACGAGCATAAACGTCTACCTTTGGTTTGTTTTTCATTGCGATTTCCTCCATTGTTTTATATTCTTTCTGCAAAGCCTGATGTGAAGCCAACTATTTACAGTACCCACTTCCTATACCCCACTCCCCATGGGCATATCTGCAAAACTAACAATTTTCCAGTTTATCTCAATCTGCTTGCCGGGAAAGATAAAAACCTTTTCAATCAGAGCCTCAACTACATCACGGGGAATTGCCGAGCTGCTAAGCGTATCTTTGGCAATCTTGGCGGATTTCTTGTGTGATAGCTTGTCATGCTTGGATTTTTTCAAAAGCACAATCTGCTTATTTAACTGCTCAATCTTGTCCGTACATTCCTTTTTCTTTGCCATGAAGGTATCCAAATCAATCTCTTCGGATAAATATTGGTCGTAGAAGTCCTTCCGCAATTCCATCACTTCACTTAGTTTAGCCTCATACGCGGCAAAATTCTGCGCTTCGTCGCCCGTTTTCCTTAGATTGGTTAAATCAACGGAGCCCAAAACCGCTTCGGCCTGTTTTTTGATGATGGTCATTACCGTTTCCTCAACCTCGGCGGCATCTGCTTTCATTTTGTGGCAGGCGGCACTTGGGTCTGACATGGTGTGGTTACAGCGATATGTTTTATTTTCTGATGAATCATCATACATTAGCGCATATCCGCAGCACCCGCATACCGCTTTCCCATTAAGCAGATATTCCCTACGGCGCATATTTTTACGTTTGGCCCTGCTCTGGGCAGTGAGCCTCTGAATTTCGCTAAAAAGCTCTTTGCTGACAATAGCCGGGTTTTTATCGGGAATCACAATCCATTCATTTTGCGGCGTATGGTACTTCTTTCCGGTTTTATAGTCCTTTAATATTTTGCCGGACACGTAAGCGCCGGTATATTGCTCGTTTTTAAGGATTTCCCGGACACATTTCACCGTCCAGCGGTTGGTTGGGGTTATTTCGTTACCCCTGCTAAGTTTGATGTATTCAGAGGGCGTAGGATGCCCTAATGCAAAAAGTTTTTCTGCAATTTCCGCACAGGACAACCCTTGCGCCGCCATTTCATAAATTGCCCGTATAACCGTTGCGGCTGTTTCGTCGATTTCCAAGTTTCCGTCTTTGCCTTTCAGATACCCATAAATGGGCGTAGTGGCAACTCTTTCACCGCTCACCATATGCCTGCGGCGGGGCCGGTTCTCGTCTACAAGAGGACTTATAAGCGGTTTGCCTGTTGTAGAGCTTTTACGGTGCATGAGCAATTCCTGCACCTTGGCAAAGTCCTCTTTAGTGACAATCGGCGGATGGCTGTTTGGAAACACAATCCGACTTTCTCTATCCTTATGGATTTTGCTATGCGAGCCGATTGCCTTTGACTCCTGCTTTCCTGAAACATAACTGCCGGTATATTGCTCATTGGTAAGCATACGGTAGACCATGCGGGCCGTCCATACATATGCAGGGACAATATCCTTGCCCCGTTTCATTTCGATATATTCCAGCGGGGTCGGATATTTGGCTTCACTGAGCTTGTCGCGGATTTGCGCCGTAGCCATGCCGTTAAGCGCCATTTGATAAATTTGCCGCACAACATCGGCGGGTACGGGGTCGGGTTCCCACTTGCCCATATCGTTTTTATGATAGCCGTATATGGCGTTTGCGACGATATTAACGCAGGAGTGTACAAATAGCGTCTATGATGATATAATTAAGGCATGAGAAAACAAACAAGAGAAGAAAAGCGAAGCTGTCCAAAATGTGGAGGAGTAGAAAATCAAGTAAAAGCAGGATACAATCGTTCTGGAACACAGCGCTGTATTTGCAAGGAGTGCAAATACAAATACACGCAAGATGGAAAGACACGAGAGTATTCGGAAGAAATCAAGCAGCAGGCGATAAAAACATACTATTCAGGAGTAAGTGGGCGCGGAGTAGGCAAGCTTTTTGGGATGAGTAAATCGAATGTCACGAACTGGATAAAAAAACCGAATCAAAACCTGTGGATAAGCGAGAAAACTGACAGGGGCATTTTTGAGCTTGACGAGTTGTATTGGTACATAAACAAAAAATCAAAGAGCAAAACACGGGAAAATGCCTATATAATGACTATGATAAGCCGTGTACCGCGGCAGATTGTGGGCTTTGAGGTTCAGTTGGACAAGAGTTCGTTTCGACTACAAGGCATTGTGGATAACTCAGTATCAGCGGAGAAGTATTGTACGGATGGGTATGTCGGATATATTGATGTTATATTTCCCGGCGAACACATCCGCAATGTTCGTGATAAATGCGACACGCATATATCTGAGAGCATAAATGCAGACCTTAGGCACTACATTCCCGGCCTTGCGCGAAAAAGCCGCTGTTTTTACCGAAGCCTTGAAACTTTTCAGGCTGTGCTGAGGTGTTTGTGGATGCCTGCAACAAGTTTGGCGAGGCGAAGTTAAAATATCGTGTTCCTGTTAAACACAGAAGCTCCAACCCAGTCAAGCATCTACACAAATTCCGTGTGCCGCCTTTTTCTGTCCTTGATTTTTTGTGATGGACGCGATTGGTCACTCCTCTAAAACCTTTCTCCTCTTGCTTTTTTTGATGAATTTAATAGTAATTAACCTATGTACTCTCGGACTTGACGCTTACGGTCTTACGCTTGGGCGACACTCCCGTGAAATTTATTCAATCGACACGCCGCCACCTATAATCGGAAGTCTGCATAACCAAGCGACGGTGACAAGGATTACGATATTCGTGAGTTTCCGTCGCCATCGGTATATTTTACTATCTATTTTGAGGTATCAAGTCAAGGATTGCGGAAACAGCAGTTGTTGGAAAACCCTTCTTGCGCCGCAAATTTGCAATTCCGGATTAGCTTAGGTTGGTAAAATCCGCTTTTGGCTAATATATTTTCCCAATGCACCACTCCCCTGACGAGCAATATAATCAATAAACGATACTTCATACCAATCTATACCGGTTGAATTCTCAGGTTCTTCCCATTGATGCCATAACAACTCAATTCCGTTTGTTGTAAACTTTTTAGGGTCGATATAGTTTTTTCCTCCTGAACCGGATAAATAGGATGTAGCATTATAGTGCTTTGTTAATGCGATGAGCCTATCATCGCCAGTGTAGCCGGCTTCCAAACAGGTAGAACCAGCAAAACGATAAATTACTTCAATATTTAACATCTGAAACAATGTAAAAAGACAATGGGTGTTAAAATCATTTAGTTTAATGTATTTTTTTGAAAAACATTTATCAAGATATTCTTCAATAAAGTAATAATATGGGGATTTGAAGTACGTCATATAAACTACTTTCCTGAATCTATCAGAAAAGTCTTTATATGAATAAAACTCGATCTCGTTATTTCTTTTTCTGGAGCTACCTTTTTTTACGCTTGCTGTAATCCAAAATGTATCATTTGGGTTTGAAAAATTCCTTATTTTAATTCGGTTGTGAACATCATTTCGAACAAATTGGACGTTGTCGAGCACAATAAACTCATCCCCGGAAACAATTTTATTAAGTACTTTTAAAGTAGGGAAAAAAACTGGCTGATGGATAACCATTATCTTTTTTTGCATATTATTCATAGCCTCTTGATTCATACTACTATCCCCCGTTTCAAAATATACGCTTCGGCGTTTTGTGCGGAAATTTCTTTCCCTCTATAAGAGGATAGCGCATTTATACCATTTTTACTTATTGCGTGGTCATTGGATTTGTTTTGAGAATAATATAACTCAAAGGCTTTCAATTTTATCTCTATTTCACTATTAATATCTACATACATATTCGGTACAAAAAAAGGTTCGTAAAGGCTCCATGATACTTGGGGGTATTCATATACAATTACTTGTGGTAATGCATATTTTTCTATGTGCGTTGGAATCCGTAATGCTGCGATAGCAGCTTCATACACTGCCCGATGGTCTTGATGAAAAGAAGGGAACGGAATTGCACAGATCGTCGGCTTTAATGCTCTAATTGATTTTTCTATGTTTTGGATTATGTCGTATACCCCTATTTCATCTAACCTTGAATGGTATCTGTCATGATATAAACAGCTGTGAGAATCTACATTCATGTAGTTCATTACATTCTCAAATTCCTGTCTTCTTGTCGAAGATTGACTTGCATATCCATAAGTGAACAAAAGCACATGGACTTTGCCGTTGTTGGATTTTACTTTAGACATTAAACCACCGCACCCTAAGATTTCATCGTCCGGATGCGGTGATAAGATAAGTAAATTTGTATTGTTGCTAATATTAAACATTATTTTAATTTTCGCCTCATCTCTTATACTTAGGTTGTTTTTTATTTAACAATAATGTAATAATTCTAAATATACTTTTACTTAATGATAGATATAGAGTAGCCATCCCCAATACTTGTGTATCTAATATTCTCTTTTTCACAAAATTCTTCTACTGCTTTTGATGCTCCTGTGAACTGTGGTGTAAAGAAATCGTGTACGTGTATCACTCCGCCTTTAACCATTTTGGGATAAAAATATTCCAAGCCCGCCAATATTGGTTGATATAAATCAAAATCAATGTGAACAAATACAAAATTTTCTTTTTCGAGGCGATTATCTCCAACAGTTGTGTTTGGGAAATATCCTTTTTTGAAAACCGCTAATTCCGGGTGAAGCATTTTACTAATTACGGTATCAATATTAGTGTCTCGTATAAATATATCCGCACCTTCCTCAGAAAAGTTGTTTTGCACATCGACATCTACATCACGCTTATCAAAACCGGAGAATGTATCAAAAAGCCATATATATCGATCAGGGAAACATTTATTAATATAAGAAGCAAAATCTCCTCTATAAACGCCGCATTCCGCAACGGAGCCTTGTATCTTTTCATGGTAAACGATCTTAGAAAAGTCATAAATAGTTTGTTTTCTTGTAAACTCTATTAATTCTTGGCAGGACATATCAATTTTGGACTCGGGTATTTTGTATTGAGTTATGAGCTTATTTTTGATGTCGAGGGCGTTAACAATGTTACAGACAATTATTTTATCGAATTCAATGTTTCTTAAATCTGACGGGGGTATAATCCTATGTCCATATCTTATCTCACCCCATAAATTGGAATTATCGTCACAAAGTGCAATAAGCTCTCCTTTGCCGAGCAAGGATTCTCTAAAACAGGGGCATTCCTCCAAAAGGTTTTGAAGGATAGAATAACAACCGCCGATAGCGTGTACAACATATTTTGACATAACGAGCCTCCATTCTATTATTATCAGCAAGTTACTAGCGCAAGGAAAGTGTGCGTATTACTCCTTTATTGCATCTATTAACTTTAAGGTGAAATTTTCACTTTCCTCCTTTAAATTTAAGATATTTTTTGCAAGTAAATCTAACACGTTCCTATCAATATTTTCTCTGTTTTTTATATAAATTTTTAAGTACTTGTTTCTATTGACAAGTGCTAAATGCTCTATTGTGCAAATTAATTCATTTAGTTGAACAAAATCCGTTTGATTTATATAGTCTCTCTCATGAAGTATTTTTAGCTTGTATTTCGTTATTTTTGCATGATCATATACCACATGCATAGACCTCCTTAATTTGTCTTGATGCAATTCTTTTATAAGTTCATCATAGTAGGAAAGTCCGAAATAAAATTTGAAATCTGACCATTCTGTGGAATATTCAAATAGGTTGAAGGAATCTTTAGATTCAATATAATCTAGTAATGACCGTTTCATATATCGCATATTAATTGGTGGACTAATATAATTTTCTTTTATCTTTATTAGAATTATATAATTAAATGATTCCACTTCTTGAGAAATACTGCCATTAAATGCCTTGTTCATAGAATCTGATGAGATATTATAATGATCATATTTGTTCCCCATATAAAAATCAGCTATTTTAATAGTACCTTGATCACTATCATATCCATATATAAATGTGGAATGAAAATAATTGCTTTTATGATAAAACCAACTATTCGGCATATAGTAGTGATCCAAATGTGTTTGTATATAATATCCATTTTCAATTAACTCCACTATAAAGTCAGAAAATGTTGGCCACTTCATACTAATAATGTTTTTATGTATTTGGTTATATTCTAATATCGGTATATTCGAATAGTGTTTATAAAACTGCCTATTAAATTGCATTTCATATTGCATGCCATTTACATAATTATTAGCTCTTTTAAAAACTATTTGATTCAGATTGCTACATATCCAAGGAATAGCTCTTTCGTCTGTTTCCAATATCGACATTAAGTTCGCTATTTCAGGATATGACGTTATCATTGGATATTTTATCGGCAGTGTTTTTTCCATTTATTTGTCCTTTCTATAATTGGGTGCATTTGTTGATTTTTTGTCCATTTATTGCGTTTTTAAATATGCATTCTTATAATATCACTAAATCTTGCAGTTAATGATAATCGTCAAGCCCGAGAGTACATAGGTTAATTACTATTAAATTCATCAAAAAAAGCAAGAGGAGAAAGGCTTTCAATAGAGTCATGATAATTAACATTATAGAAATGTTTCTATAAGGATGATTGAACGAAACCGCTACGCGGTGGATCGCCGCTGAAGCATATCGCAAAACCTGCAAGTATCGCGCGTTTTTTAGTTCAATATAGCCGAAACATAAACATCTCCTTAAAATTGAAGTGCGGAAAACCCGCAAATAAAATTAAGGAGATGTCTTAATGCTCATCAAACAACAAGCCTTACAAAGAATGAAGGCAGATATGCAACTGCGAGGATTAGCGCGGAATACATTTGAATCGTATCTGATTCATACCCGCATATTTCTTGAACAGTGTAAGCGCCCAATCGAAGAACTCGATGAAATTGATGTCCGGCAATTTTTAGGACGCCTTATTATTGAGAAGAAACTCGCACCAGGTACGGTAAATTCATACAGTGCCGCAATCCGGTTTTTCTTTGCGGTAACGCTTAACCGTACAATGAATTATTTGCAAATTCCAAGAGTTAAGGTTTCTAAAAAGCTACCAGAAATCTTAACAATTGAAGAAATAGCTTCAATCGTTGGTTGCTGCGACAATATCAAACATAACGCGATGCTGTTAATCGCGTATGGCTCCGGCTTAAGAGCAAATGAACTCGCAAGCCTCAAAGTCAGAGACATTGATTCCGACTCTATGAGGGTATTTGTTCGCGGCGGCAAGGGGAAAAAAGACCGTTATACAATTCTTTCGGAAAACGCTTTGCTCGCTCTTCGGGCTTATTGGCTCAAGTATCGTCCTAAAAGCCCGGAAGGATATCTATTTCCGGGCTTAAAAAATATTGGGCATATAACGGATGCCACAATAAGCGATGCCCTTGAAAAGGCGCTAAGTAAAACATCTATAACAAAAAAAGTTACCCTGCACATTTTTTGGCATTGTTTTGCAACGCATCTGCTTGAAGCCGGTTACAGCTTGTTTCAAATCAAGGAGATGCTTGGTCATGCCAGTCTTTCGTCTACCACTGTGTACCTTCATCTTGCGAATACTACATCCGGTGTTACCAGCCCAGCGGATAAAATGAAAATACCCGAAAAATTTGAAGACTACACACTGGGCGTTAAATTATGATCGAAGTTCAAGACATATTTCGGGAACACAGCGGTGCGTACCTCTTGAACCATACTCTCAGTAAGGTTCAAGCAAAGACGTTGCGTGACATCATAAACTGCCGGACAGCGGCACTGGGCGGACGTTTGGACACTTGCAACGAATGCGGTAATCAGGTAATCTCCTACAATTCCTGTCGTAATCGCCACTGTCCCAAGTGGCAAACTCTCAAGAAAGAACAGTGGATTGAAAAACAAGAGCAAAACTTTTTAAATGTCAGGTATTTCCAGTAATAGGGATAGAAACCCTACTTTGGAAAATCTTTTGCAGAGCCTTTGTTGCATAGTCGCTCAGGTTTTTTAGGATATGGAAGCGGTCAGCTATTTGTAAAGCCTGTGGATGCGATTTGCTTATAGCGTTTGCATAAGTGCGAGAACCGTCTCGGAAAACTATTTGAATGTTGGGATATTCCATAAGCCATGCCGAAACATCATTTTTCTCTCTGGATTCAATCATATCAACTATTTTGTGGCTGTGCAAATCCGCCACAACAGTGCCGTAGCGCTGCCGCTTCTTTAAGGCAAAATCATCAATACAAACCGCAAAGACTTTATCTTTTTCAATGACAGTCTTTGATTTTTTTAACATATTACAGATTGTGCTTTTGCCTACATCGCAGACACTATCTCTGAGATATTTAGCGGCCGCAACCGAGCTTTGTGTCAGAGATACCTTCAGTATCTCATCAGACAGCCGTTTTGTCTTTGTGGCGTTAGGTGCAAAGAAATCAAAGGTTTCCACAAAAGTTTTATGACCGCATTCGTCATTGCGGCAAAAGTATTTCTTGATATCCAAAGACACCGTTACCTTCTTACCTTGAATCGCAAATCCTGCAACCCTCTCACTAAAGGACCATCAGTTATATAAACCAAGTCACCCTCAAGAAACCCCTTAGACATCTCAATGCAGTATTCAGCGTTATAAAGCTGTAGGAAAGTCATGTACTCCTCACGCTTCATTTCAAATGCTTTGCTTTCAAACGTATCACTTCTACCATATCGTAATAACTTTAAAGCATGTTCCGAGCGGGATATATGCGCTTGTGATGCTTTATAGAAATCCGCACCATCTATTTTAGAGTCAATAAAAACATATCCAGGGCATAAACGTCGCCTTTCTGGATAAACTCTTCCAGCGCGTTTGAATATAGCATCATACATCGGCACGAAGGGCTTAGAATCTTCGAGATACCATCTGGCTGATATTTCACTTGCCACCTTCTGTTCGTAACCGGTCTTTACAAACAACACATACCAGAACATTTTTCATATCTCCTTCGGGTGGACACAGCTTCACCCTTTCACCTATCTCCGTTTTCTCGGAAATCACGCTACCCCTGCTGATGTATGTTCCTTGCCTCCATCGCCACGCCCCACCGTGTACGATTTTAACAAGTGCTTCTCCACTCGGAATTCCAGCAAGATCTTCCTATCGCTACATATAGCCCTAGCCATAAAAGTATATCATTTACGCCACGCAAGATTTATTTTATCACACTGTTCGACGGATTTCAACAAATTCACGAAAATTTCTAAAAAATATTTTTGAACAGCTCTGGAAAATATTTGGAAAAGGTTGTATTCTAATCGTGAATTGCGTTTATAATATATGAAGCACGATTATGGAAGGGTGAAAGCAATGCCGAAAAAAGTCAATCAAGAAGATATATCCGTAATGGAAAAATTAAACGCCTATCTTGAAACCGCAAAAATTACCATCAAGCCATCAACAGCGGCTGTGTATCAACGATATTTGGATAGTTACATCCAACCGTATTTTAAAGACATGATGTATAACCAACTAACTTCAGATAAAGTTCAAGAGTTTATAACGAATCTAACGAAAAGCGGCCTGTCGGCGGTTACCGTGCAGGCTGTTTATTCATTTATAAAAGCGGGACTAAAACCCAGCGGGAAAAATGCCCTGTTTGATGTGGCTCTACCCAAATATTCAAGGCAACAAGTGGATTATTTGTCGCTGGATGAACAGAAGCGGTTGGAAGAAGTGGCAAAAGCGGCGGGGTTCCCCATGTATCTGGCTATGATAATCGGGCTTTATACTGGAATCAGACTCGGAGACGGGGATTGCAAACACAAGACAAAAAAATATATGTTAAATTTATGTGACAAATCTCTAAAGAAAAAAGCACAGTACCTTTTATACAACAAAAGATACTGTGCTTCTTATTTACGTGCAAGAACCTCTTAATCTATTTGTGCCTCACGTTTTTTGCGAATAGGTGCGCTTATGTGGTTAGCCTCCACTTCCTGTTTTGCTTTATCCAGCTTTTTCTGAAATGTGGATTTTTCAGAAAAGTCAGTTGCCTTTTCTTTTGCTCTGAAAAGTTCGATTAGCTGTGAAGCTCTTTTTCGCAGATGTTTCTCAATAGCCGCAATATGTCCATCCGGCAGGTTCAGTTTGGGATGCCGCTCAAATGAAAAATTAAGCATTTTCCGCAGCTTTTCTATTTGTCTGGCTGTAATAAATGCCCGACATATACCCTCGAAAGTTGTGTTGGGGTAAGCTGGCATACGTGTTGTAGCATATTCGTCCAGGTTTTTATAGTCGTCTTTCATGGCGAGGCTAAAAAGTGAAATACCGTTATCAAATATCGGTGCCGGTGCTATGATTTTCCCTGTATGATTGTCACGGAGCAGTCCAAAGTTTCCAAAATGTCTGTCCTCATTATATATTAAGGCATCGAAAACCAGCATATCCCGCACAGCGTCCGCATATTTGTCACCAAGACCGTCATAGTATTTGACTACCGCAGAGATACCGCCCGATTTCACAAGCCGCCCTATTGGGATAAATGCAGTATTGATATCTGTAAAGAGTTTGCATTTTGAGGCAAGTATGCCTTTCCAGTTTTCGAGGTCATAATGTACCGCATCAATGTTCATAGCCGCCGCTACTTGAGCTGCGTAAAATTCACAATATGGTTCCTTGCCGGTGTTTGCAAAACCGCTTGTACCGCCTTTGTATAGGAAGATACCGTCACCGTCCCCTAATGGTATAATAAAGACAAATCCGACAATCCCAGTAATCACAGGGCTTAGCGGGTTTACAGGTATCCTTTTCCAAACTGATACCGACCATTATATGGGGCAGTTTTTCATACTTAAAATATCAAACGTATAAATAAAGACAAAAACTTTGCCCCGCCATAAGGAGGCCATTTATGGGCAAAGTTTTTGTTATTTGTAACAGAAAAGGCGGCTGCGGCAAGTCATTTACGACAGCAAGCCTCGGTTTCGCACTAGCGCGGCAAGGCAAGAAAGTTTTATGCCTAGACACGGACAACCAACATAGCCTAACCGTTAGCATGGGAGTAAAAGAACCAGACAAGTTACCCATCACCATTGCGACAGTTCTTGCAGACATCATCAACAAAAAAGAAATCGACCCAGCAGCAGGTATTATCCACCATGATGAAGGTGTAGACCTTATGCCAGCCAATAACAGCTTAACGGGTATCGAACTCGTTGTAGCTCCGCTTATAGGCAGAGAAACCCTTATCAGAAAATATCTCAATAAGGTAAAACACCTATACGATATATGTCTAATAGACACGTCGCCCACGCTTGATATACTTTCCATCAATGCACTTGCGGCGGCAGACAGCGTAATAATCCCAGTCACTCCCAAATTCCTAGACGCTAAAGGGTTGGAACTGTTATTAAGAAGCATAGCAGATATAAGGGAAGATATAAACCTCAACCTTGATATTTGCGGCATCTTAATGACAATGGTTGATAAGCGCACCAACTTCACCAAAGAAATCATAAGTCTGATAGAACAAGCCTATGGTGAGCAAATCCACATATTTAACGACCACATTCCCCATTCCATCCGTGCTGCTGAGTCAAGTGCCACAGGAAAAAGCATCTTTGCACATGACCCTAATGGCAAAGTAGCACAGGCTTATGAATCACTTGCACAGGAGTTGCTGTCAGGGGGGTGCTTATAATGGGTAAGAACATACTCGGAAATGATGCCCTCTCCGGCTACGGCAGCATCTTCAAAAGCACCGAAAAGATAGCAGATAAGATAAGTGACGGTGAAACCATCGTCCATATCCCCCTTGAAGAACTCCACCCACCGGACTTCCACCCTTTCCATGTGAATGACGACGAATCCATGACCCGATTAGCAGACAACATCAAGCTATATAGTGTACGTGAACCGGGCATAGCCCGGCCAAGAAAGGACGATGACGGCACTCACATTGGCGGTTATGAACTGCTAATCGGCAACCGCCGTAAACGTGGCAGCGAGTTAGCAGAGTGTCCAACAATGCCGATTATCGTCAGGGAACTTGACGATAATGATGCCATTATAGCTATGGTGGATTCTAACCTCGAACAGCGCGACCGCCTACTCCCCAGCGAACGAGCATGGGCATACAAAATCAAAATGGAAGCCCTTAACCACAAAGGCATAAAAGGCGACAAGTTATCGGCTGTACTTGTGGCAGAACAATACGGAGACAGTAGAAGTCAAGTATTCCACATGATGCGCCTTACAGACTTGGTAATAGGCTTACTTGATAAGGTAGATAACGGAAAATTGTCATTCAATGCCGCTGTAGAGTTATCCTCACTGTCGCAGTCTGAGCAACACGAGGTTGTGTGGGCGATGGAACATAACGAGATGAAGCCGTCCCACTCCCAAGCGGTTAAACTGCGGAAGTCTAAGCAGGAGGGTACGCTAACAAAAGAGTTAATCCGCACACTGTTATCGGAAGCCAAGACCAAGACCCCTGCCAAAGATAAGGAAGTTATCCGTTACCGCAAATACTTCCCCGATAGCTTTACCACAAAACAGATAGACGAGGTTATTCTGGAACTGCTGGAAGAATACCAAGCCAAGCAGATTGCCAGTGATAACGCTGATTTATCTCGCACACAGGGAGAAAATGAGGGTGCGACTGCTTACACCAACCAAGGAAGGACGGTGGTGTCAGCATGAGCGAAATAACAGTCAACACCGAAATCAACCTTACCCGCCAAGAACTTAACAAAATAAGGCAGTCAATGATTGATGTAATAAACAATAGTTTTGATAGGATTATTGCCGGGTTAGGTGAAGATAGCGCCGACAATGCCAACAACGAAAACCCAATGCCGGAGTTATCAGAATGGAAAATGTCATTAAAAACCAATCCAGTTCTGTTTAGGAAGCAAAAGACCCTGGCTGTCATGTTTGGCGAAGAAAGAGTACCCGTAAAGTCATGGGCTGGCGTTGTGGTTGCAGTATTGACCCACTGCATCCAAGACCCTGTATATCACGACAAACTGATGAAGCTGCGTGGGCGAATAGCTGGCAAGGAACGATTCTTTATAGCCGAAAACCCCAGCGACATGAAAAGACCCAAAGAAATATGCGAAGGTTTGTATGTGGAAGTTATGTATGGTTCAGAAACTTTAATGCACATTCTTGTGAATCGCATATTAAGGGCTATAGGTTATGATTGTTCTGACATCTACGTTGTTTTGAAACAAGGGTAACGCTAAAGGATGAAAATCTGTACTGCTCAAAAAGTAAGCAACAAACAAGCCCTCGTCTGCGCTGTAGCCGGGGGCTTGTTTGTTGCTTAACCAATTTGTGAAAAATCCTCACCTGTACCATGACTGCTTGTATTTCATCGGTACAACCAAAACACACAAAAGACATGTCGATTTTTGTGAGGATTTACGGATTGTTTACGCAACCGCAATAAGCTAAAATATTACAAAGAGGTGTTGCCGTGAACGATAAAGAACTGAAACAAAAAACAAACACTGCTTGCTATACCCTGATGAAAGAAACAGGCGTTATTAGCACAGTTGATGTACTTATGGAAATAGGCGTACTGTCAAAATCGGACTATGAAATGTGGCGGCGTGGTGGATATGATTTTCTTGAAGGAGTATGTAAAATCAACCTTCGCAAGTTATCCACTGTAAACCGTGAAATACGGGCATTTGCCAAGAAAAATAACCTCAATTCCTCATGGACTTTTTATAAGCAATGGAGCAACGGTAAAGCCAAACCTAAGAAAAATGGTCAGGGTACGCCAGCGAAGCTGCCTAAACTACGCTTTTCTAAAAGCGGTGATGATAATATCGAGCGTCAGTATGCAACTCATTACATCAGCCGACAAACTCTTGATGGGATTAAAGAACGCCGTCAGCAAGTGATAAATAACAGCATAGACAGTAACCATAACCATTAACTATAAACACCAACTATAACCAAGCCCCACAACTCCAATTTTCACATGGAGTTGTGGGGCTTTTTCGTTGTCAAAAACCACTCAAACCAAAACCAAATTTATTAAACCGGAGGAAAAGAAAATGCGTCCACAAAAACCAAAAAATAGAGCAAATAACATCAGCAAGGCACAAAGCCGCGCCAAAGGATACTACCTTGATGATATTTCATGCAAATTTTGTGTGAATTACCGAGGTCGTAAAAGAGGATGCGTGCTGTCTTCCTGTGAATTTGAGGACGAAAAAATGGATGCCATTAAGCACAGCAGAATCAAGTGGAAGGCTGGTGATGCCGTATAGCGTCCTATGTGACAAAAGAACAAACGGCACGGGCCAGAGAAATTCCTGTGCTTGATTATGTTTTGCGCTATGAGGGTGACAGCTTTAAGAGCATAGGCGGCGGCTTCCGCTCAAAAGAGCATAAATCCCTTGCAATAAGCGATAAAGGCTTCTTCTGGCATAGTAACGGCGTGGGTGGTAAAACTGCGCTGGACTATCTGATGACTGTAAAGAATTACGATTTTGTGAGTGCCGTATGTCATCTGATAAATGAAGCCCCTTATGAAAAAGGTGATAAACCAAATCGTAAAAAGAAAGGGCGTTCGCCGCCTAACTCGCAATCGCATAAACCACAATCTACCTCAACTGCCGCCGCAAACTCAACCAACTTACCCTCATCACAAAATAAGCCCAAGCCAGACCCACAAAACATAACACTCCCTCGGCGCAAAAAAACAATTACAAAGTAATCGCCTATTTACAAAATCGCGGCATAGACCGGGATGTCATCATGGATTGTATCAATCGTGGGGTTTTGTACCAAAGCGCGCTTCATCATAACGCTGTATTTCTTGGCAAAGATGAAAACGGAAAAACAAGATTTGCCGCTATGCGCGGTACTAAAGGCGATTTTAAGTGCGATGCCGAGGGTTCGGATAAAAAATATGGGTTTGTGATACCACCCCAAAGCCTTAAAGATACTTCCGAAAGTCAAACAACCAAAAATCAATCAAGCCAAACGGTTATGCTGTTTGAATCACCCATAGACTGCCTATCCCATCAGACACTATGCAAACGTGGGGATATACCCGACTTCAACGGCTGGCGGTTATCTCTTGGGGGTACGGCATGTGTAGCTGCGCTTCATTTTCTGGAGCAACACCCGGAAATCACACACTGCATTATTGCTACCGACAATGACGAAGCCGGGAACTCCTTTGTTGATAGGTTGATAAACAATACAACGATTCCAACCGAGCGTGTTCATTCTATGCAGGGTAAAGACTGGAATGACGCTGTTTTACTGGCTTTACAGGCTTCAAGGGTTGCCCTGCAAAGAGAACACGCAAATGAACACGCAAACACCCACAGCCCGCACCACAAGCATGATTCGCCTGAATTATGAGCTTGCTGTATTGTGCACTATAAAACTATGAACACAGTAAAATTCCACTTTGAAAGAGGTGATAACCATTGACCAAGTGCAATCCCATACCAACGAAAGAAGTGTTGCCATCAGCGTAAAAGCCGCCAAGCTAACAGCACGGGTACTGGCGCAAGCTATGCAAGCCTTTCTGAAAAAGTCAGGCAAACCAACCCAAAAGCAGGGCAAGCAAAGTGTTAAATCGTTAAGAAAATCAGGTGCAGATGTTGAAGATGTAACCATCCCTCCTGACAGTGACCTTAGCTCTTTTAAGAAAGTAGCAAGAGAGTTTAACATCGACTATGCACTACAGAAAGATAAATCCACCGACCCGCCCAACTGGATTGTATATTTCAAATCTAAAGATTCTAAAAATATGGACTTGGCTTTTAAGAAGTTTTCCAAGTCTGTGTTAAATAAAACCCCGATTACCCCTATAGCAAAAGAAATGGAACGGTTCAAGGATATTGCCAAGGGTGTAACCCCTGCTGCTCATGCAGTGGGTAAAGCTGTTGGGAGTGTGGGCAAAAGTGCTGGGATAACTCCAATTCCCCCGGCAAAGGGTAAAAGTAAGGGGGATATTGAACTTTGAGGAAGATAAAAAAACGAGCGGTTATCAAGCCGCCGAATATCAATATTATCGCTTCTTTGAAAAAGTATCTCCTACCCAATCTGCCTTATATCGGCGTTGGCTGGTTCGCCAACAAAATCAGCGAAGCCTATCATTTGTCCCAAGACTACCGAGCGGCTTACAGGATTATTGAAACCCTGCCCAATCTAAGCACTGCAATGTCAAACCCGGCACCAAGCATATATTCGACAGACTTAATAATCGGATTGCTTGGTGCTTTTTTGTTCTTTGGTGTTGTGTGGCATAAGAAACGAACCGCAAAGAAATGGCGGCATGATGTTGAATATGGTTCTGCCAGATGGGGATTACCCGTCGATATAGCCCCATATGTCGCAGACAACCCGGATGACAATATAATTTTAACTGCTACGGAAAGCCTTACCTTAAACTCCCGGCCAAAACAACCCAAATACGCGCGCAACAAAAATGTGCTTGTAATTGGTGGTTCCGGTTCTGGAAAAACAAGATTCTTCGTTAAGCCGAATATTATGCAGTGTATATCAAAGTCTTTCCCTGTTTCGCTGGTCTGCACCGACCCAAAAGGTGGGCTGGTCTATGAGTGTGCTTCCCTGTTAAAGCGCAAAGGCTATAAAATCAAGATTCTGAATACTATCGACTTTGACTCTAGCTTAAAGTACAATCCTTTTCCGTTATTGTGATAAAGGGGCAAAAAGACATCCCCCAAATTACAGGGCAGTTCCGCCATTTGCGGCACATTTGACGGATACTTCGGAGTTTGACCGCTCCGCCTATTCCCCTGTATAAGCAGGGGATTTTTTATGTCCTTTTGATAGGAAAGAGCTTGCACCTTGAAAAATACCGCCAAACGGTCATATCGACTCTAAGTATAAATGTGTGTTGCGGCTTTGGGCGTGCGTTACGGGTATGAGCGTATGTCAGCAATATTACATTTTCATTACAGTTTCACAAATTCACTCAAAAACACCCCGTCAAAACGGCTGTTTTTTCACGCTATATAGAGGGTTATTTTCTTCTGCCGTATTGGGGGGGATTGTAGGGAAGAAAAAATATTTTTGCTGACAGCCCCAAAATAGGGGGTACAAAACGGCTCATTTTTCACGCTATATGAGGGCATAAAATTTCTTTCCTCTGAACAGCTGAAACACCTTAACAAAACCGCCTAAAATTCACGCTATGTAGATGGGTTGTGAAATGTCCATAAATTTCACGCTTGGTAGAGGTAGTTAAAACCTCATTTTTTCGGGAGGGATAGTAGAGAGATAAATATTTTCTCAAATAGGTGGTCAAAAGCCTTTCTTGCAACGACCACTTATGAGGGATAAGTGGTCGCCCACTCAACACTCCTCAATGGAAAGCAATCGAAACTCTCGTAGCACCTTGACAAATACTGCCACAAGTGGCAGTCATCCGCAGTCAATCTGATACAGCGAAAGAATATCTTGCCTATATCTATCACTCGGAGGATGGGTGCGAGAGACTATTTCCAGCATATATGCTTTTGCCAAGCAAGGCAGGGCATAGGAACGGGATTGAGGTGAAAGCGGAAATCTAACAAAAGACTGGCACAACTTCGAGGGTGGCAGTCGCAAAAATTCGTAAAGGGGGTCTTGGATAAATACCGTAATCGCAATTGTAGTTACCACAATCTTAATCACAGTAACCACATTTTTATTTTAGAGGGGAGTCAATACCATGCAAACCATTGAAACTATCAATGCGGTAAGGACGCAGAGTGAGGACGCTCAGAATGACCTCACTCATGCCGAGCCGTTAAAGTTCAGCAAACGGATTGGCTCTACCACATTTATTGTAGCCGTCCATCAAAGCAAAACAAGCCGTGAAACTGCACAGGACAAAGTTAAACGGCTGATAAAGCGGGAGGTGCGTGATAGTGCCTAATGCTCAAAATACAAGTGCCGCAAATGTTCGTGACTGCGGAAAGGATGCAGAAATGAGCAATCAAAACAACGGAGGAAACTCAAAGACCATCAAAACCAAAATCACCATTTTGTACGAACGCCTTTCTGTCGAAGATGACAGAGACACAGAATCTCAATCCATAGAAAACCAAAGAACCATGCTCCAAGACTATGCGGAGCGAAATGGTATGATGCCCTATGTTCATATAGCTGATGATGGATATAGCGGAACAAATTGGCAGCGTCCGGGTTGGAATGAAGTTATCACCAAAATCGAATCAGGGCAAGTCGCTAATCTTCTCGTTAAAGATTCCAGTCGCATTGGCAGAGATTTTTTGAGGGTCGGTTTGTATCGTGAACTATGCCACGAAAAAGGTGTGCGCCTAATCTGTATTAACGATGGTATAGATACAGCCAAAGGCGATGATGATTTTACGCCCTTTAGGGATTTGATGTCGGAGTGGTATGCAAGAGACATCAGCAAAAAAATTAAGTCTGTGTTCCAGTCCAAAGGTCGTAATGGGCAACCAATTTCTTCAAAAGCCCCATATGGTTTTTACAAAAACCCTGTGGATAAAAACAACTGGCTTGTAGATGAATATGCGGCGGGTATTGTTCGCCGTATATTCAAATTAACACTTGACGGAAACGGACCATATCAGATTGCTCGCATTCTTCACGATGATAAAATCGAGAAACCTTCATATTATCTTGCGAGGGTTGGTTATGTGAACAAACCCTCTGCGCTTGATGCACCATATCCATATGGGTGGTCTGCGTTTACTGTATCAACCATAATAGCAAGCATGTCATATCTCGGTCACTTGGTAAACTTCAAATATGAGAAGCCCTCATTTAAGTCCAAAAAATTTGTAGAGCGACCCAAAGAGGATTGGCTAATATTTGAAAACCATCACGAAGCCATTGTTGACCAAGAGACATGGGAACTGGCACAGAAGATGCGTGAGACCAAACGCCGTCATGATACCATTGGTGAGGCAAATCCATTGACTGGATTGGTATTCTGCATAGACTGTGGAAGCAAGATGTACAATCATCGTGGCAAGAATCATAAGTCGCATTACTGTTGTGGTGATTACAAAAACAAAAAATATTATTTTGCCGACAAGCACTGTTCTCAGCACTATGTTACCGATGAAGCCTTACGAAGTCTGTTGCTTGATACCATAAAACGCACCACATCATTTGTCCGTGATTATGAGGACGAATTTATACAGATGGTATATGAGACATCTGCAATCCAACAAGGCGAAACAGTCAAGGCTCACTCAAAGAAGATTGCAAAAAGCACGCGCCGCATTGATGAACTGGATAAAATGTTTCACTCTTTATACGAAGATAAGGTGAAAGGTGTTATCTCGGAAGAACGCTTTATTCAAATGTCAAAATCTTGTGAGCAGGAGCAAGCAGAATTACAAAAACAAGTTGCCTCCATGCAATCAGAGGTTGATGCTTTTAATATTGAAAGTGTAAAGGCAGATAGCTTTGTTGCTCTTGTCCACAAGTACACCCGCATAGACAGCATCGAAGATTTGACGGCGGCTGTGATGTATGAGTTTGTGGAACGTATCGAAGTTCACGAAGCTATATGGTCAGAGGCAACTGAGGAGCAGAAGCGCAAAGGCACTCGCAGTCAGCAGATTGATATTTATTTGAAATATATCGGGGATTTTAGTGTACCCGACATGAGGACAGCTGAACAGATTGAAGCTGATGCCAAAGAGTAGGATAGGCTCTTGCGTATACGTGGTTATAAGAGAAAGTATAATCGCAAGAAAGCGGATGAAAAAGTTATTGCAAAGGAAACAGACTCCGTTAAAAAATCCACTTTTACAAAATCTACTCCACAATCAAAATCTACAGCTTAGAAATTTCATAGCCGCTCATTTGCCCTAAAAGGCATTGAGTGGTTTTTGCTTTTATCTTCTGCTGGTGCATTTGATTTTCAGAGGTTTTGCACTTCTGCATTTACAACGCCGCTCTATTTTGCACAGCCAACATTTGTAATGGTTGGTGCAAAATGCCGCCAACGGCGGCCAAGCCCTCGGCAGAGCCCACTCGCATCTTTGCCGCTTGCGGAAAGTGCGTGAGTGGGTCACGCGCTATGTAATAGCGGCGTGATGTGCCATCGCTGATGCACTCCACAATGGGGGGCGTTGGCGGACATGGGGATTGGAGTTTCCGAAGGAAACGACATTTACCCATATTTACCCATGCTGTGTCGGGCGATAAGGTCGCTCGGCACTTGGCGGCACAAAGGCTCTCGTCTTTCGTCCATCGTTGTTGCAATGCGTATTGATGCGTGTTCAATGCGTTTTCGTTTGTGTTGTTTTTTGAAAGAGTAAAAGCAAAAAGTCATCAACTTTATCTTCATTGCCGTCCTCTGATTATATCACATGAGGGCGGCTTTTTGTTACACAAATTTATTTTTTATTGAGGAGGTCAACAGCCTATGCACAAAACTGTCGTAAGAAACGAAGCGTATCAGCTTGGAAGTTTTACCACAGTCGAGCGGCACAACGAACGCAAAAATGAAAATTACTTCAACGGAGATGTTGAACTGGAGAGGGCAAAATTAAATGTCTACTTCAAAAAAAATTATCGCGAAGATGGCACTGTAGAAAGTTATCAAGAAACTTTTAATCGTCTGCTTGCCGAAAAGAAAACTGCAATTCACGGAACAAAGCCTGATGCAAAATTATTTTGTGAAATGGTCTATGCTGTCAACACAAAATATTTTGATGAGCGTGGTGGTTATGACTTTGCCAGAGAATATTTTGCAGAGGCATATCGGCAAGCAGTAAAAGAAATCGGGAGCGAGGATTATATTATCTCCGCTGTCATGCACGCTGATGAACGGAACTCTCGTTTGTCTGAACAACTTGGACGAGATGTTTACCACTACCATTTACACGTTGTCTATGTGCCTGTCGTTATGAAAGAAAAGCGTTTCCGTAAAGACCATAAAGACCCAGAATTGCGGGGTAAGGTCAAAGAGGTCATTCCGCAAATATCACAATCCAATAAATGGCCTATGCGGCAACAGGGTATGCGTGATGGTAAAGAGGTAACGCTTAATTCTTATTCTTTCTTACAAGACCGATATTATGAGCATATGAAGTCAGCAGGGTTTGATGATATTGAGCGTGGTGAGTTTGGTTCTACAGCAGAGCATTTGGAAGTCTTGGATTATAAAATTCAGCAAGATAGGAAACACGCCGCTGCTTTGGAGCAAGATATTTCTGAAAAATCTGGGGTTGTTGATAATCTTACAAGTCAAATCCAACAGCAAGAATCAACTTCTGCCGAAAACAAAAAACGCATTGCCGCACAAGAAAAGAAAATCAAATCCCTCAAAGGCAAGGTGCTGTCGGTTGAGCAGATTGAGAAAATACCTGTCAAAGTTTCAAAGCCTATGCTTGGTGGTGATGAAAGTGCCACCATGCTGAAAAAGGATTGGGATAATGTGAAGAAAACAGCTCTCACTCAATCACAGACTACAGAGGAATATCAAGCTGCTTTATCTGAAAACGACACTTTGAAAAAACAACGTGCCAAACTTCGCAAGGACAAGCAGGGGCTTGAAAATGAAGTTGAGGAACTACGCAACAGCACCAAAGAAAAATTCTTGGAACGTGCCACAAGGGATGCTGAACTTCATAATCTCAAAAATGACGTGGAGAAAATTCCAAAAGATATTTGGAATATGTACACCAGTCCAAAATCACATCAGCAGAAAATCAGCAGACAGGAGGTGCGGTAGGTTATGTATATCCGCAACGAACACAGACTCGATTATGAAAATATTTTTACCGAAAAACAAATCGAAACAGGTGACGAGCCTTATTCAATAAATGATATTGGCACAGCATATCTTTTCTATGATTTACACAAATCCTTTATCCGTTATGTTGTCGAATCTAAGACATGGTATATCTATGACGGCAGGGTTTGGCTTAAAGACGAGGGAGCATTTCAAGTAGCGGAATTATGTAAAGCATTTGCAGGGGCTTATGCAGAGTATGCACTTGCTTTTATGGATGATACTCCCGAAATGAAAGCATATGTTAAATATGCAGTTGGACTTACAAGCAGAAAAAAGCGTGAGGGGTTACTTACCGATGCAAGGTCTATAAATCCAATCAGCCTGTCAGCGTTTGACAAGAATAAGAATCTGCTCAACTGCATCAATGGCACATATTCACTTTCTGAAATGGTGCTGTTACCACATAATCCTACTGACTACATCACCAAAATGGCAAAGGTTAAATATTCTGATGGCACTGTCTGCAATAGATGGGAGCAGTTTATATCAGAGATTATGTGCGGTGATGCTGAAACGGCGTTGTTTCTGCAAAAGGCACTTGGGTATTGTCTGTCGGGCGGCACATGGTTGGAATGTTTCTTTATTCTGCATGGCTCAACCACTCGCAACGGAAAAAGTACGCTCACAGGAACTGTGGAATATATTTTAGCGGACTATGCCCGAAGTGTTCAACCACAGACATTATCACGCCGTCCGTCTGACGGAGCATCTCCATCCCCCGATATTGCACGACTCAAGGGTGCAAGGCTTGTAAATATGCCCGAACCAGAAAAGGGGTTGGAGTTAAACATTGCTCTTATAAAACAGCTTACAGGCGGCGATACCTACACAGGACGCTTCTTACATGAAAACCCTGTGGAGTTCAAGCCTGAATTTAAGATTTTTATTAACACCAATCATCTGCCAAGGACTGCGGATAATACCATCTTCACAAGTGAGAGGGTGAAGTTAATTCCATTTAACCGCCACTTTCTGCCCGAAGAACAGGACACAGGACTGAAAAAGCTGTTTCGGAAAGATGATAGCAAAAGCGGTATTCTCAACTGGCTTATTGAGGGTTATCGTATGCTGATTGCCGATGGGTTATCACTTCCTGATAAGGTAAAGACTGCCATCAGCGAATACGAACAGGCAGGAGATATATTCGGAAACTTCTGTACGGAAACACTATGTCAAGCAGAGGGTAATAGGCTTAAAACTTCAATTCTCTACGAGCGGTACAAGCCGTGGGCAAAAACCAACGGCTATAAGGCTTTGTGCGGTCAAGATTTTGTGGGGGAATTGCGGCAAAGGTATGAAACAGGTTGTAATGGCAGGGTTGGGAACTTTGTTGTTGGTTTTGACCTCAAAAAATAACGCTCTCTGAAACATCTATACCATGTACACCACCTATACCAAACCGCATGGCATAAGGCTTTGCAGAAGGTGTAGGTGGTTTTTTCGTGTCTGTCAAGTGTACCGATTGACAGCTTCGGCGCATTTCGTTCCCTGCCATATATACCAAGTCTACCAGTCTATACCGCCTTGAAAGTCTGTGCTTGCAAGGGTTGGAGGGTGTGGGGTAGACGGTAGACTTGAATTGGGTGGTCGTTATTTTTTATCATAGAACGGACTTGATGCTATCAGCAAGCCGCTTAATGACAGGAACACATACAGAATTGCCTATCTGTTTGTAAGCATCATTTATCGTAATCGTTTTTGGAAACTTAAAATCCGCAGGAAAGCCTTGAAAATCCAAGCACTCTCGGAGTGTCAATTTTCTAATCCCAAAATTATCCCTTACAATGGGTACTCGGTCAGGGTATGTACCCATATTTGCTGTTAGCGTAGGGCAATAGTGATTCCTTACACGAATCAGACCTCTATCGGAAACACGGTATATATAGCTGTGGTCAAAGATTTGAGTGCCAAATTTCTTGACTACCTTTGAATCCTGCTCATAGTAGTAAACATTATGTTTTCTCTCATTGCGGTTAATAACATTGTTTATACCAACTTTTAGTTCAATAGGTAAAGGGAATTTATGTCTATCGCAGTCTTGATAATTCAAAAAAGCAATGATATATATTCTGCTTCTTGGTTGCGGTAGATTGCCGTATTCATGGGCATCCATAACTCTATACTTTACGGCATAGCCGAATTGTGCAAGTGAGTTATATATGACAAGAAAAGTTCGTCCGTTATCATGTTCAACAAGATTGCTCACATTTTCAAGAAAAATAATTCTGGGTCGCTTTACATCAATGATTCGAGCAATTTCAAAAAACAGATTGCCTCTTGGGTCATTAAATCCTTTTTGTGTGCCAGCAATCGAAAATGACTGGCAAGGGAAGCCTGCCGTTAAGACATCAATATCAGGTATGTCTTGTGGCGATAATTTACGGATGTTACCCTCTTTCAGCCAGTCATCTCCGAAGTTGTATCGGTATGTTTTACAAGCGGCACTGTCAATTTCATTTGCCCAAGCAAGCTCAAACCCTGCTTGTTTGAAACCTAAGCAGATACCCCCAATTCCTGCAAACATACTGCCGACTTTCAAAGTTGACATTAACCAACACCTCAAACTAAACCATTAAACTTATGTCTTGTCGTATTTCCAGCACAACAATCCCGCCAAATAACACTTCATGTATAATATACCCTTAACTATAAAGGGGGCTATGGCAATCTGGTTTATACTGCTCCGAAAATGATAGTTAGACCATAGCTTGTCGAAATTGTTTCTTTGATTTTTTGTCAATATCATACTTTGACGAAACCTTGTTGCCGCGAACATCCCTGACAATTGAAGTTTTGACAGCATAATCAAGCCTCTTCGCCTTTACGATATCGCCAGAATCAGATGCCTTTGTTACAGCAACAAGTGCCGCAACCCTATCAATTTTAGTTTTTTTTCGCATTTCAAATAGCCTCCTTGTAGTTATTATCGATTATTTCCATTATATTGCAGACCTTGTTAAATTGTGATACATTTTCTTTTAGAAATTCTTCTACCATAACAAAGTTGGTAAACTTAGTCATATTCTTATGTTTTTCGGGAAACTTAAACGATATCCCGATTGATAAATATTGAACATCATCCTTAAACACGCCAATGATTGGAATAGTAATATATTCTTTCCAAATATGGTCATTTTTGCTAGGATGATGCAACTCTGAATTATATGATTTAATTAGTGAGCGCTTAGTTTTGTACGCTTCGAAAATCATACCTTTGTCAGCAGGTATTTCAGTCAATCTCACATCCGATTGCTCTTCAAAATTACTATCTCCAAGAGAGGAGACCAATTTCAAGTATTGATTATTTCTCAAAAACCGAACATGCGCTCTTACATCTTTCGAAAAAGCCGCTTCAAATAAAACTGTGACAATATATGTACATATACCATAAAAATACGCTCGTACATATCTATACTCATCAGAAGTTACTTCTTCATCTTTACAGCTAATAAAATCTTCGTTAAGGCTATGAAGGTGGCTGACAAATGTACTATACCTTCCGACAAGCTCAGGGAATTGAACAATAAAGTCCCTGCTCAATGGCTCGACATGCTGTACTGGAAACGAAATGCTGTTAGTATCTGTTGATGCACTTTTAATTTCATTCAATATTCTTTTGTTATCTTCGGTCAACTTATTAAGAACAAGCTCTCTTTGATTAAGCGAAATTTCTTTAGTTTGAATGTCATTAAACTTCGTGTCCTTCTCAAATTCACTGCGCCTACTACTGTAATATTCCTCAAGAAATCTATGATACCCAAGAAGGATATCAAGTATTCTGATAGGGTATTTCTCTTTTGTTTGGGTCTTGAGTAGCTTGCAAAATAATAAAAACAAAACCCCAAAAGAGAGTGCAAAAAGCAACAGTGTAGTTGCAAAGAGTGATTCATCTACGCTTAAAGCACTATTCAGTGTTACCCAGACGCTCAATATCCCTACAATGCAAATACCAAAACTTAGGCATTGAATCAAAAATCTGCTACGGATAAACAAATAAAATTCAATGCATCCAACTATAACGCCAATGGAAACATAGGCTAATAATATAGACAAATAATCACCGCCGCTCTTCTGTATTTTTATAGTTTATGCAATATCTCCCAATAGAATCTGCTTGTTCAAGGCAAACAAATCTCTCAATCGGTTGTGTGCATACGGATTTTCAGCATTTCTTTCAACCAACGCAATAATATTGGAAACGCTCACAGCACTACCGCAAACTTCTGTTTCGTCAAAAATATCCTTAATCTGTGCATCTATGTTTCGCCCAAAGCCGCCTGCAATATAAGTAAAAAACGCCAATGGATGTGTGCCATCATAGTAGTTACGCATACCGCCAATATAATTGTGTATCATGCGGTTTCTGTGGTCATTGTTGATGGTGTATCGACTGTATGCCTTATTATCAATTATGCCGCAGTAGCCGTCTGAATCAGAAAGCAATAGCACATCGGGTGTTAAACCAATCGGGCCAACATGGCGAGTTTCATATCCAAAAGCAGAACGGAATAGTTCCACTGTGGCTTTTTCAAATTCAATAGCATCATCACGCCCTCTAAACGCCATCTCAAAGTATTCACTCATAAATGAGCCGACAGCACCACGAGGGTACAATTTTAGCAATGTTTCTTCGACAAACTTAATATCTATACCTGTTTGCTCAACTATCCTGTTTATTAAATCAGCAGTGATTTTGCCTATTGGAGATTTTAATGATTCGCCAATAAACGCTTGTTTGACTTTATGTTCTGCAATGATACTTGCCGTGATAGTGCGTGTTTCGGAAAGGTTGCGCGTATCTTTGCGGCGTTTTGGGTCAAGTCCGTATTTGCGTTGAAAAAATTCATGTTGCTCTGGGCGGTCAATGAATGATGGTGTGTCGTTAAGAATGTTAGCCACTTCATCAGCTTTATCAGGAATAATGCGGATTAACCTGTCATCATCACGTTTCGCAAGTTGTGTATATTCAAGCCAATTCGTAATAGTATTGGCGATGTCGGTTAAGTGTCTGTAAGGATGTTCGGGGTTTACACCACCTTTTGCAGATGCGTACTTCTCAATAAAATTAGG
>Ga0131853_10003292_pt1 | contig 28985 bp, 40 predicted proteins | sample TergutLab28metaG_FD_92764 | JGI IMG/M metagenome (GOLD analysis project Ga0131853, IMG submission 92764) | Labiotermes labralis P1 segment gut microbial communities from Petit-Saut dam, French Guiana - Lab288 P1 (version 2) (version 2) | ecosystem: Host-associated > Arthropoda: Insects >... | reverse complement strand
TCCCCTCCCGGGGTTCTTTTCACCTTTCCCTCACGGTACTATTCGCTATCGGTCAATTGGTCGTATTTAGCCTTACGGGATGGACCCCGCATATTCACACCGGATTTCTCGTGTCCTGTGCTACTCTGGATACTGCTGGCTCTAATCGGATTTCGCTTACGGGGCTGTTACCCTGTTTCGCCGCGCTTTCCAACGCTGTTTAGCTATCGTCATAGATACACTGTTGCAGTCCGAACCCCAACCGGGTTACCCCAGTTGGTTTGGGCTCTTCCGCGTTCGCTCGCCACTACTTACGGAATCATTGATTTATTTTCTTTTCCTCCACTTACTTAGATGTTTCAGTTCAGTGGGTTCCCTCTCGTACCCCTATGTATTCAGGGTAGAGTGACAGGCTGTTAAACCTGCCGCGTTTCCGCATTCGGAGATGTACGGGTCGTTGGTTGTTTGCACCTCACCGTACCTTATCGCAGCTTACCACGTCCTTCATCGGCGCCAATTGCCAAGGAATTCACCATATGCCTGTTGTAGCTTGATCTTTGTCTTGTCTACAAGTTATTATGTTGTAATTCATTTGGAATTACTTTGTTGTCAGTTACTAGCGCGTAACTGACGACATGAGTAAATTAATTTTAAATGTTTGTTACCCATTGCTGTGTTTATTCTTCCTCGCTATTAACTAACGAAAGGGAAACACTTTGCGGGTAATGACATACTGTTTGTTAAGTATTTCTAGGATTTCTCCTAGAACTCTCAGCGTAAATTGAATTTGTGAAACGACTAAATGTTATTTTAGACGTTTTTTGTTGTATTCGTTTTTACACGTATATCCTTTTATTTTACTAATTAGATATTTGTTTCTACTCGTATCTACTGCACCTGAATGCAGTAGACCTTACAGTATGCAGTTGTCAATCTTCACTGTCGTGTGACGAATTTCCCCACACGACAACAATACTATATCATATGCAAAAAACCCTGTCAAGAGTTTTTCTTATTTTCTTTTAGATAATTTTGACCTCAGGAATTGTTTAGAATCCACTTGTGAAGTGCATCGTATTTCATCTTGCCTGTTGCTACTGCCTTTGCTGTGTTGACGATCTCGTCATCAGTGATGTTTAAGCGAATGCCATTCATTTCTAGGAAGGAAATCATAACATACATCCCCATACGCTTGTTTCCATCAACAAAAGCATGATTTGAAATTAGGCTGTGGCCTATACGGGCTGCTTTTTCTTGTTTAGTTGGATAGAGTTCAGCTCCATCGAAAGTCTGGAAAGCACTTTGAACGGCAGAATCTAAAAGACCTGCATCACGAAGTCCGACACCGCCACCGGTTTGCTCGGCCATGTATTGGTGTAGCAATAACATTTTTTCTTTTGAAAAATTCATAATTACTCCTCGTCAGCCAGTTTTTGAAAAGCTGCACGATGGCGGTTAAATACAAGTTCTGCAGCCGTGAAAAAGCGGGCATCGTCATCAATAAATGGAAATTGGAATTGTTCTGTTTCTGGTTCCGTTTTCTTTGGTGCCTCCATGAAACCTCCTTTATACAGTATACACAAAAAACGAAAAACCCTGTCAAGGGTTTTTCTTATTTTCTTTTAAATAGTTTGTTCGGTGTTTCAAAATTTCTTTTATTAATTTTCGGGTTCGTATTGGGAGCAGCCCTTGCATGACTTTTCGTCAATCCGCCTGCATAGATCAAATACTGCTTCTTTTGTTTGTACGCCTTTTAGGTAATGTTGCTCTTCAGGTTTTAGCAGTTTACCTTTTCCGTCTGACTTAATATGGACGGTGTCAAGATATCATTTCTTCGAATTCGTCGTCTGGGATTTCGAGTAGGTCGGCCTCTTTGAAGAGTCGTTTGAATTCTTGCTTTAGGTCTTGCTTGCGATGCCACTTAATGGCTTCGCGAGTTCCGTGGTTTAGAAGTAAGCCCTTGCCAGGGATTTTGGTGAGTATTTCGCGGGTTTGCAGGATATCAACAACACGATGAGCAGTTTTGTCGGATGTGTCGAATCGCATCATTATTTTTTTTATTGGGTAGATGAAATCACCCTCTGTTAGCTCGTAGCGTAAGATCGCATCTTCGAGTTCGCGAACGATTTGCCAAACTAGACTGGGTCCGCCGTGGTAGTTCTTTTGGTTGTATGTCATAAGACACCTCCTTTGTGGGTTTAGTAGTGTCAATATAACATAGTGAAATTTACGAAATCAAGTTTTTCGGCAGGATTCAATCAGGTGTTGAATTTTAGGGTTTGGTTTTCGGAATGGGCAGTTTTCGTGTGGGGTGGTATTTCCGATGGTGCCGCCTTCGGGAACGCGGGTTAGCCAGTGTTCAACTTCGTTGATTTTGCCAGCCTCTTGGCAATAGTAGACCGTTGTGATTCTGCGATGTCTTTCACATTTATTCTTTTGGTATTCAAGCAAATAGTCCCCAGGGCAAGGGTAGCAGCTGCCGTACAGATTATATTCTTTATTTATTGTTCTAAGTTTTGTGCTCACAGGGGAGATTATACTTCCATTTGTGGTGTTGTGTCAATAGTTGGGGTAGGTTCAGGTTGATTTATTGCGAGGGATTGTTTTAGTTTGATTTCTTGCCAGATTCCGATTCCACCCATGATTAGACCAAGTGCAAGAGAGCCAACCTCGACAATAACCCATGCTGTATTATCCCATGCCCCTTCCATAGCAATTAGAATAAGGCCAACAGCACCTAGACCAATTGCAATTCCACCAAGCAGGGAAAGTGCATTGGCCGGAGGGAGTAGTCCTTCTGGTTTTTGTTCATTGAAGCGCTGCATGTCTTGTCGTCCGCCATATAGGCCCAAACATAGACCAGCAACGGCCAGCAAGCTACCGATAATCATTCCGATGAGAATGTCATTGGCATATTCGGCGGTTAGCCACATGGCGATGATACCACCACCAAATAGCAGTACGCCAACCCAAGATAGTGCACCCGACCGCATTCTTCTTTGTCTCATATATAATTATGTATTATGGGAAATGCGTTGTCAACAAAAAAAAGCCCCTGCGGGGACTTTTTTTTGTTAGGCTAGCCACTTTAGGTCTTTGTGGATTACCATGGATACGATGTCCAAGATCCAGATAATGAATCCGTAGAAGAAGAATCCAAGTATTCTGATGACTGCGAACACTATGTTGTTTCTTTGGAATGCTGTTACGATTCCAAGGACGAAACTTGTGATTGGGATAATCGCTAGAATCAACGATACAATCCAAGGTAGTCCTAAGTATGCTTTTTCTTGCTTGGCCATATAATGACACCTCCTTGCCATATATATACATAATATTACAAAAAGTTGCAAGCATTTTTTAGTTGTTTTCTTTGGCTTATTATAATATACTTATAACATGTTGAAATATTCGAAAGAGCAGATCATAACTATTTCGTCCGCATTAGTTTTTTTGGTTGGTGCGATTTTTATGTTGATTAATGTTTTTGGGGGGCATACTTGGTCATTCGCAGTTGGGCTTGGGTTGGCTGTGTGTGCTTCGTTGCTGGCTGTTTGGGCTTATTACATAAATAGGAAGGCGGTTGCCGATAGTTTAGAAAAATCTGCACAAAATGCGCAGCCTGACTTGACAAATGAGGAATAATCTGATATAATAAAGGCATGAGCAGAATAGTAGATGCCTATTTTGAGATAGTTCCGTATAATCCTGCGAGGCATGGGATTCCTATTGAAAATCTTCGTGCAACCAGTCGTCACGGGAATATATTATTCTTATTTGGAATGTTTTTTGCGGCCTTGGCAGCCGTATTGTATATATTCATGATTCATAATGCAACAGAGCCGCCTTCGCAGCTGGCTTCATGGGGTGTTTGGGGCATATTGGCTATGGCAATTTTATTTATGGTAGTAGGGCTTTACTTTATCTTGGCGGCGAGGGAGCGAAACGCGGCAGTATATCGTTTGAGGAATTCAGGTAAGGGCAGGGTTACGCGTGGAGTTATTACCGCGGTTCGTAACACCTATCGTCTGTTTGGAAAGACCCCATTTACAAGTAAGGGTGACATGATGGGGGGTATGGATACTGGCTGGTTCTTTCAGGTCACTTATAAGTTCGAGGATAAGGGTGGAAATTTGCGGATTGCGACTGGGACCATTCCTGACCTTGTTGGTCCGCAAAGACATAAGAGGATGGAAACCACTAGGGTTCTTGATATGGAGATGCCGCGAAGGGGGCAGCATGTCGATGTTTTATTTGACGCGGAGATGTCGGTTATTCTTAAATTAGTTGCTCAGACATTCTAGGAAGCTAACAAAAAAAAGCCCTTAAGGGCTTTTTTTTTAGATGAATACGAGGAGTAGGGTCATGATGAAGATGAATGCGGTGTTCCAGATGGCACCATCGATTCGGTCCATTATTCCGCCATGCCCAGGGAGTAGCTTTCCGAAGTCTTTTGTATCGTTTCGGCGTTTAATCCAACTGGCATACAGGTCGCCCGCTTGGGTTAGGATAGAGCCGAATAATCCAACTGCCATCACTACGGATATAACCATATCCGCGTTGCCAATTCGGTCGGTCAGATAAGCCTGGAGGGTTGGGTCGATACTCATTACCAGGATGACAAGTAGGGCCCCTAGAACACCTCCGAATAGGCCCGCTATTGCCCCTACCCAGGTTTTTTTAGGGCTGATACTTGGGGCAAGTTTCTTTTCACCTTTTAGGATTCCGCCAACTGCGTAAGCTGCTGTGTCAGTGAGCATGCTGACTATGAAAACCATTAAGATTGCAAACAATGGCAACATAGTGACTGCGGTCATGGTCCCATCAATAACAACACCTGCCCACCTGTCCATATGATTAATTGGGATGAGCAGTAGAATTAGGAATGCAGGATAGAAGATTAGTTTTAGATATTCTTTGACGACCTTCATGGAGATTTTGCCCATGGACTCTTTTGACATCTTTGAGGCCTTGATTTGTTCTTTGTCAGTATAGGTCATAAGGAAGACATAGATGCACAATGCGAATACCAGAACAATCTGCATAACAACATGCAGCCACCATGCAAACGGAGTTGCGACCAGAATCCCCAGCAAGAAGGTTAGATAAGCGATGGATAGGTAAGGGTAGAGAAAATAATCCTTGACACCTTTTTGATCAAGTTTTTTTGCATTATACACTTCGTAAGTGGCAAACCAGGCCAGGATGACCACCAGACCATCAAATATAAAAGGTGTTAAGAATCGAAATCCTATTGCAGTCCCTAGTATTGCTAGGATAAGTGCACCTATTGCAACCCGCTTTGTGCGGTTGCTTTGCCAACTGATATTTCTTAGATTTCCAAACATTTTATAATCCTAGCACATAAATCGACAAGAGTCAACTGTTATCAATCGAACTACTAAGCTCCACCGTAATTAGGATCACGAATTTCAATACGGACTGTGACTATACCGTTGTTAGTATGATGGATTGCATTCTTATATAAACGATGCCTGCGGACAGTGCCGTGACATGTAGTCTGTTCGATAACTCAACTATTACCGCATCTGTCTGGCCAGAGATACTCCAATAGGTTATTGCATCTACGGTTTGTATGATAAGATTCGTCCACCAAGATTGACCAACCCTTAGATTTGCCGAGCGCTGATTGATGCTGAAGAACGCTGAAACTGCTTGACCAGTTCCTGGTAAGGGCAGTGAGTAATTCCATGGTGGGGTGATAATAGGTGGCTGGGGTTCGCAGTCGCAGTAATCTTCACAATCAGGGGCGACTGAAACTCCAATATCTGGATTATTTGGTGGGGGTGGAGGTGTAATCTGTCCGGTTGAGGGACTGTCCCCAGGTGGGGAAGCCCAATTACTATTATTGCTGCCCAGTGATGGATTATCTCTGTCATTTGCTAGTGTGCCTACGGTGATTATGGAGAGAGATATGATAATCGCTGCTCCTAGAATGCAAGCCCCTAGTACCATTAAGCCCTGTGCATTTTTGAACTTGAACATTCTTGCCATTTTTTGTCGAAAATTAAACATATAAATGAATTTAGCACAGCAAGAATAATAGGTCAACAGGTTTTTGATTTAATTCACTTGACTAGGCCCTGTATTCATGGCGTATACTAGTAAAAGGTTTATTGTGACAATTGTTTATATTGCAGCGGCGATTCTCATCCTTATGTTGATGATAACGATCCACGAGTTGGGTCATTATTTAGCCGCGAAATGGACGGGTGTCAAAGTTGTTGAATTTGCAATTGGTTTCGGCCCGCCAATATTTAAAAGGCAAAGTAAAAAGACGGGCGAGATATTTTCGATTAGGTGGATTCCCCTTGGCGGATTCTGTGCATTTGAGGGAGAAGACGCTGCAGGAGCTCCTGGAATGGAGAGGCGGGAGAAACGGACTATTGAGACTCAGTCTGAAGGAATATCAAGTTTAGTCGAGGCGGAGAGGGAGAAGACCGGTGAATTTCCCCTTGCTAAGGGAATGCCGTTTGACAGGGCACATCCATGGAGGCGTTTAGTAATATTATTTAGCGGGGCATTGTTTAATTTCGCTTCGGCTATTTTATTTAGTATTGTCCTGTTGATGGTTGTTGGGTATACACAAGGTGTAAGGGTGCATGATTTCCTTGATGTTAACTCGGGTGGTCAATTTATAATAACAGAAGCAAACACCCCTGCACAAACAATAAAGACGCATCAGTATTTCCAAGAAGGCGATGTAATCTTGGCCTTTAATGGGGAGGAATTTAGGTTGCTGCGTGGTTTTAACGCAGTATTGGCGGATCTAGACAGGAGTGTTACCCATACCGCAACAATCAGGCGAGGCGGCGAGGTAATATATCAAGAGTTTAACTTTGGACAGTCTGAAGATGGGAATTCCCGAATCGGTGTTTATATGCGTTCTGCGGACACAGTTTTTAGGCCTATGGGGTTCTTTCCCGCAATTGGCAGAGCGTTCTTGTTCGGGTTCGAGCTGGCGTGGTTGATTTTGACATTCCTGTGGATGTTAATCAGCGGTCAAATAGGTTTAAGTGGTATTGGTGGGCCGATTAGTACAATCACAGTCATGGCGGAGAGCGTTGGGGCCAGCTTCCTAAACATACTTATATTGGTTCCGCTGATCAGTGTTAACTTGGCTGTGTTTAATCTGTTGCCTATCCCTGCGTTAGATGGGGCAAGAATGGTATTTGTTGGTATTGAGTGGGGTCGCGGCAGACCCATTAATCCGAACTTGGAAGCCAAGATTCATATAACAGGGCTGATTCTGCTGATGGCTCTTGTTCTGCTTGCTGATATGAATTTCCTTTTCTTTGGTGGGCGGTCTATGATAGAATGGTTTGGAACTTGGAGGTTGTAAGATGTTCACAATCAATGACCCGTTGTATTTATGGATACCGTCGCAGGTTCTTGCGGCGGTATCTTTGTTTTTTATCGTCTGGGCTTTTTCCGTTAAAGATAGGTTTTTGGTTTTGCAAGGAATTAGCTTTGCGTTCTATATAGGGGCATTACTGTTACTTGGGAATTGGATTGTTGCGGGAATTTTAACACTGGCGTTGATTAGAAATATATCCTTGATATTTCTTAAAAGTAAGTGGTGGCGGTTTGGGTCAATGATTTTCTTTTCCATTGCGACAGTGGTCTTTGCAATTCTGGTCGCGATATTTACAGGGTATTGGTGGATTGATTGGTTTTTGATGGTGTGGGGTGTATTCTTTGTTATTGCCGTTTGGCACGGAGGGATTCATCCTATTAGGGTTGTGGGATTCACCTATGCACCTTTTATAATTTTAAATCATGTCGAGTATCAGAACTTCGTTGGTATTATCCTGGAGGTTATTACCTTTGTGGCGATTGTGGTGTTCTATATCAGGCTATTTGCCAAGGCAAAAGCGGCTGAAAATCTCGTTGATGGTTCCCTCGGCGACATCAGTGCCGCTGATTTGACCGATATGGGTCAGGGCAAGAGCGATATCCACGGCGGTCAGATCCAGGGTAGTGTCGTTCAAGTTTGACAGGGCGTTGGACAGTAGCTCGTGAGCTGTCTTCAGGTGGGCCAAATGACGGGTGTTGGTCACCGCTAAATCTGCTGTTTGAGTAGATGTTGAGTTAACTACCATGCTGAAGATTTTATGCTTTATTAACTCTACATTTTTGCCTGTCATCGCACTCGTCACGAGAAAACAACAACGACCGAAGAGATTCTTCGCAAGGTTTTTAATCCGCCCAGTTTCGTCTAGATCTTGAATTAGTTTTGGCAGGGCACAAAAACTGTGCTCAGAATCTCTTCGGTCGTTGTTGTTTTCTCGTGACGAGCTTAATAAATCATATTTATTGAAAGCGATTATAAAGTTTTTTTCTTTGAGTAGCTCAAGTATCAATAGGTCTTCGGTGGTCAGGCTAAGGGAGGCGTCGAGGATGACGAGGCAGATGTCGGCATCTGCGACAATTTTTTTGCTTCTTTCTATTCCTAGCTTCTCGATTTCGTTTTTACTGTCATGGATTCCTGCGGTGTCATTGAAGATGAGTTTGTATCCTTGGTAGTGGATTGATTCGCTGATGGTGTCGGTGGTTGTGCCGGCAATGTTTGTTACAATTGCACGGTCGCGGCCTAGGAGGGCATTGAAGAGGCTGGATTTACCTACATTTGGTTTTCCCAGGACTGCGATTTGGACTCCGTTTGATATAAGACGACCTTGATTTTCGGTCTGTATTAGGGTCGCTAGATCGGTTATAAGGGCTTGCAAAGTTGTGGGGATATCAATGGATGGTGGGGCGGAATCATCGAGGATGACCTCGATTTGGGCGGACAAAGTAGTCAAGGTTTGCTCTATATGGGTTAGTTTGTCAATTAGGCGACCGTTAAAGGACGAAGAGGCAGATTTGAGTTCTGCATCGGATTCGGCGTTGATCAAGTCGATAATAGCCTCGGCGGCGGAAAGGGACATTTTGCCGTTAAGGAAGGCTCGTTTACTGAATTCACCTGCACGGGCGGGTGTCGCTCCTTGGGCTACTAGGTGGTCAAGAATTCGTTGGAGGAGCAGGCTGCCTCCGTGTGCTTGGATTTCGACAACATCCTCTCCTGTGAAGCTGTGTGGGGCAGGAAAGTGTATTAGGAGGGCTTCATCGGTTAGATTAGGGGTTTGGATTTTAGTTAGGGTTGCTACTCGCGGGCTTAGTGTAAGTGGTTGCGGTACAAGAGCTAAGGCAAAACACAAAGAATCCGCCCCGCTGAGACGGATTATGCCTACACCAGAATTACCAGTGGGTGTTGCGACGGCTGCAATTGTTGTCATTACAATAGTGTGACTGCGTCCTCGCCGAAAAGGAAGTTGTGCAAGCCATGGAAGTTTCCGCGAGTTGTTAGGTAGTGTCCGATGAAATTTTGATGCTCGGCCCCTGTATTTAGGAACCATTGTTGCTCTTGCCAGTATGGTCGGATATTGTTTAGTGGAATCATAATCATACTGACATGTGTTTCTGTAGCGTCTATGTCGAAGCGGCTGTCATGAACATTAATTAATTGATTTTGGTATATGGCAAAAGTAGGGTTAAGGAAAGTGATTTCAAGCAGTTGATGGTTCGAACGACTCCTGATGTTAGAGACATTTGAGATAGTAGGGGATACTGTGTTTGGACGAGTATTGCGGAACATCTCTCTGAATTGGTTTGTGCGGCCGCCACGCTCTAACAGTCGCAAAATTTCATCCTTTGCGTTTGCGTTAACATCAAGACCATCTGCACGATCGCTAAATCGCAGGATAGTTGTGTTTGCATCTCCTTGTCCGCGAACGACACCAATGTCTTTGATTTGGTTGTTTATAGTTGCATTCAGCAACGGCAGGCTGTGCCTGACAGGAATTATAGCCAGGACAAGCGAAGTGATGGCAATTGCAAGTAGCACCACTACCAGTGAGCTAACCAGAATTATTCTATTCCGCTTTTGAATCTGTTGTTGTGTTTTCGGTGTCTTCATTTTGCTCCTTTGGTTTTCTTGTTTTCTTTACAGGCGGCTCGATTGGTTTGTGTTCCTGAGTCTCCTGAGGTAACTTGACAAGTGTAGCATATACATCAATATTGTCAAGTGTTGGAATGGCAGGAAGTTGGACTCCAGATTTAATGGCGGTGCGAGCCAAGTCGAAGTTAGACTCTAGTTTCTGCAATTCTTCCTCGGTTATTAGTTTTGCACTGAGATGAGTATTACCTAGGAGTCGAACGCGATTGATTTCAGAGTCGAGGATTTCCAGCTCTTGTTCAATTCTGTCGGCTTCTTCTTGTTCTTTGGCTTTTCTGCTGCGTTCCTCGAGCTGTGCAATTACCTCGGCGGTTGTGGCCCCATCCATGATTAGTTTCACATCCTCGGCGTAAATTGTTTCGCGTTCAAGCAGAATTTCAACCATAACCTCAACCGCCTTTTTATATTTAGTCAAGACTTCCTTGGCTTTGTCCTGTGCGGTGGTCATAAGCAACTTGACTTCGTCATCGATTACTTGTTGCATGTTATCCGAAACATTCTTGTCAATTGAACGCAACATTATCTCGTCAGAACGACCGTAGTATAGTGGACCTAGCTTGTCGCTCATCCCGAAATGGGTTACCATTTTTTCGGCGAGGCGTGTTGCGACTTTGATGTCTTGTTGTGCACCTGTACAGATATCCCCGATAAACATGCTTTCCGCAACGCGTCCGCCCATATAGACGGCCAGTTGAGTTTTTAGGTATTCGCGACTGCGATGTGCAGTAACATCATCATTGTCATTCATTAAGGTGTAGCCAGCGGCCATGCCTCTTGGAATAATGGAGACTTCTTGGACAGTTTGTTTTGGTTGCAACTTGTAGGCAACTACCGCGTGCCCTGCTTCGTGGTAGGCAGTGATTCTTTTGTCTTCGTCCGTGATGATTCGGGAACGCTTTTGTGGGCCCATAAGGACTTTGTTGATTCCCTCGGTGATGTCCGCCATACTGATTTTCTTGCGGCCTTTTTTCGCGGCGATAATCGCGGATTCATTCATCAGGTTTTCGATGTCCGCCCCTGTGAAGCCGGAAATGATTTGGGCTACACGCTTGAGGTCGACATCGCTGGAGACAGGTTTGTTCTTTGTGTGAACCTTAAGGATTTTTTCACGCCCCGCGACATCTGGCATTTGGACAACGATTTGACGGTCGAATCGACCTGGACGGAGGAGGGCCTGGTCAAGAACATCTGGACGGTTTGTTGCCGCCAGAACGATAACACCCTCGGACTTGGTGAATCCATCCATTTGGACAAGGAGCTGGTTTAGTGTTTGTTCGTTCTCCTCACCCGCGGACGAGGCGGAAATTCCCCTCATTTTGGCGATAGAATCAATCTCGTCAATAAACACAATACATGGGGCATTTGCCTTGGCCTGTTCAAACAGGTCACGCATACGGGATGGCCCGACACCGACCAACATCTCGCTGAAGTCCGAACCACTTATCGAGAAGAATGGAACGCCTGCCTCACCTGCGATAGCTTTTGCAAGGAGGGTTTTACCCGTACCCGGTGCACCGACAAGCAGGAAGCCTTTTGGAATACGTGCACCAAGTTCCAGGAATTTGCGTGGGTTGCGCAGGAATTGTATGATTTCCTCGACATCAGCCAGTTCTTCCTCGATACCTGCGACATCGGTAAAGCGGACAGGGCTGTTCATTACTACTGTCGCACGGTTTTTGCCCATGGATAGGACGCTGTTCCTGCCGGCTAGGCTTCTCCAGATTATAAAGATAAGGATAAGTGTTATAAGGATAGGGATCAGCCACATCACAGTGTCCCAAATCGAGCCAGCAACGGCTAGATTACGGAAGTTGGTTATTGCTCTGAGTAATTGATACATATCCTCGGCGTCGTATGTTGGAGGGAGGCTGGCCGCTATGTCTGCTGCGTTTTGCGCAGCCATACGGGCATTCTCGGCGGTTCGACGGGTATTCTCGGCTTGTTGTGCGGTTATCATGTCACGGATAATTTGTGCCTCGAAGTTTGGATTACTGCTGAATAATCTGGCGGATGCGTGGTTGCTGGGGCTTCTGTTGAAGTTAGTGATTGCATCTTGGGATGGCAGGTTAATTTCGTTTGGATATTCAGGGTGATCGTGTCTGTTCTGGGTCATTATAAGGAAGTAAAAGTTCTGTCCCTGTTGAACGACCGAGTGGATTCTGTTTTGGTCTAGATTAAAGTTCCCGTCTCCTTGATAGGAGGCATAGTTAGAAAAATCTGCGAATTGAATTCGACGCACGGGGTCGCCTCGGTTAATTGTGGTGATTATTAATATAAGTACCAAGGCAAAGATGGCTATGGTGATTAGTCTGCCTATTGGGTTGCCTCGGGGCTGTTGTTGCGGTCTATTTTGAGTTTGTTCCATGAAACCTCCGGTTGCATATCGGCTTGAAGCCGTTATAGCTACTAGTATATCAAGAGTCAGGGGAATATACAAGCGAATAATGAATGCCTTGATGGCTGGGAGATTAAACTCGGTTCTTTTGGTGTAGTTTTTTGCGATAATCGTTCGCGAACCTGTGTGCTTCGTCGCGGATGCGTTGCAAAAGGCGTAAGGCATAGCTTCTCTTGGGCAGGATGATGGGATCGGATGAGTTCGGGGTGAATATTTCCTCGTTCTCTTTTGCCAATGCAATTACAGCTATTTTTGGATTTAGTGCCATGACGGTGGATAGTTGCCCTTTGCCTCCGTCGAGGACGATTAGATCTGGGTAGTCCCATTCGGTTCGGTTGAGACGACGACTGATAACCTCTCTCATAGATAGATAATCGTCGTTTTTAGTGTGAGAACGAATTTTGAATTTGCGGTAGAGTTTTCGCTCGGGCACGCCATGAATAAATGCGACCATAGACGCGACGGTTTCCGTGCCGTGTGTATGTGAGATATCAAAGCATTCAATTTTCTTTGGGGCGGGTATGCCCAGTAGTTTGCCTAGCTCTTTGCATGCCCCGATTGTGAATTCTTGTTTGAACTTGATTTTTTCGATGCTGGTTTCAAGATATTCTTTTGCGTTGGCCATCGCCATGTCGAGGAGTTTCTTTTTTACGCCTTGTTTGGCATCAAGCAGGACTTGATCAGGTTCGGGGTGAGTTAGATAGTATTGACGGATAAAGGATTCTAGGAGGTCGTCTTCTATGGATATAGTTTCAGAATAATTATGTATCCCGATTAATTTGCCCGCACGGACGGTCAGGACACTGAATACTACGACCTCGCCACTTGTTGCATGAGCGAATATATCAAGGTTTAGGTCTCGTCCGACTTGTGTGATTGTACGCTCTTTTAATTTGTCAAGAAAGCTTATCCCGTTACGATATCGGATGGCGATTTCGAATTGTTCCAATTCGGCTGCACGGTTCATTTTTTCGGTGAGGGTTTCGCGTGCGTTGAATTCTTTCTCGCCTCTTAGAAATGCTTTCACATCGCCTAAACAATCGTTTATTGGCTTTAATTTGTTTTTTCCTGCCCGCTCTAGGGGAAAGAGGTCGTAGAGGGTGTCCATAAGGTCTTTTGCCCAGATGCCGTTAAAATATGGGCCGAAGTAGGTAGGCGAGTTTCTAGCTCTATGAGCTCTCCCTTGGCTCGAGCAAACTCGCCTTGTAATCTCGATGGTGGTGTTTGTTATTTTTAGGTAGGGGAAGGATTTGTTGTCTTTTAGGAGGATGTTATAGTGGGGTTTGTATTGGTTGATTAGGTTGGCCTCTAGGGCTAGGGCATCGTTTTCTGTGGCGGTTAGGAAATAGTCAAAGTCGGTGATTTTTGTGATCATAGCGGTGGTTTTGGCATCGTGACTGCCGGATTTAAAATAGGAGGATAGGCGGGATTTGAGGTTTTTGGCTTTTCCGATATAGATGATATGCCCTTGGGCATTTCGCATCAGGTACACGCCGGGAGATTGGGGGACGGTTAGGAGCTTTTCCATAATTATATTATAGGGAACTTTGGGGGACTTGACAAGTTGGCAGAGGGTAGGTTAGAATAAGGGCTATGGAAAAAAGAACATTGCGACAACAGTTTAAGGGCAAAACAAAGAGTGAGGTTTATGCCGATATAATGAAAGACAAAAATTTCAAAGATTACAGGCAGGCAGAGGGCTATGCGATCAGTATGGGGTTTGATTTTGACCATGATACTTATGCTCCGGCTGACGCATGGGAGAGGTATAACTACAGCAGAGAACTGTACGAGCGTATAATGTCGCACCCAATTCTGAGACAGTTCGAACAGGAGTTGGAGGATGTTTACGAATGGAATCAAGGTGATATAACTGCTGTTCACATTGCCGCGGATGTATTGCTAGGGCATGGCAGGATGGGTCTTGACCCAAGTCCTTTTACTAAGGGTGATAAAGAGCAGGAATTGAAAGACTATGTCGATGCCGAACGGGTCAAATGGTTCGGTGAGGACAGGATTGAACATATTTTGGGGAAGTTAGCACATGCAATGACGCCAGAGGTTCAGGAGGAGCTTGCTCCTTTCGAGTTTGAAAAGGAATAGAGGCTAGGTTGAATAGAATCGCCTGTATTTATAGCCGCAATGTTCAATTGAAACTTGTGTTAATATTTCAAGTGCATCAATACAGTACGAGGAGAGTTTTGTGTTATAGCTGAACCATGATAATTCCGTGCAACCAATAATAATATAGTCACAGCCCAGCCGGAACATCTCGGTTAGTACAAGGTTAAAATCTTGAATGTTTCCTGCTCCTGTTCTCTTTACTTGGTTGTAAACAATGTCCATTATTCGCAATTGTGTGGCTGGATCGGGTTCAATGCAATTCAAGCCTTGTTCTTTTAATGCTTTTTGATATACTCCTGATGCCTTTGTCGCATCTGTGACCAAGATGCCAACAGAGCTCTGTCTGTGGCCTGAAATATTTTTGATGTGGGTGGCTGTTTCCATAATCATATTGATGATTGGAATCTTAGTTGTCTTTTGCATTTCCTGGTAATAAATGTGCGAAGTGTTGCAAGGAAGTGCTATGGCGTGAACATCTTGTTGTTCGAGTTGTTTTATGGATGAAAGCAACTCGGAGACTTCGGGTGTCATTCCGTTTGTTTTTTCTTGTATTTTTGACTTATTCAAGATAATCAATTCAAGATGCTCATGATCGTGCTCTGCAACCGTTTTGTTGACGATATTATCAAAGAAAACGCTTGTCGCCTTTGGTCCCATTCCCCCAATTATGCCAAGTTTTTTATTCAAAATAATAGTGTACTTTACAAGAACCTGATTGTCAATGTTTGGCAGTTGCGGTATAGTGGGGCATGTCTAAGAAAATTTTGGTAATTGCAAGCGGCGGGGATGCCCCAGGAATGAACGCGTGTGTCGAGAGTATTTGGACTCATGCACAGAAGTTTGGGTGGCAGGTCTTCGGTGGGGCGGGGTATACCGCGTTGATAGAGGGTTTGTGGGTGCCGATTGATGCTGCACTGGCTAGTGGTATTTCGCACATGACTGCGTGTGTGGTGGGGAGCAGTCGCAGCAAGGCCTTTGGAACACCCGAGGGGATAGCGGCGGCTGTTGCGAATGCTAAGGCCAGTTTTGACGCGATTGTAGTATTAGGTGGTAATGGGTCGCTAAAGGGTGCATGGGAGAAGCTGGAGCGTAATGGAGTAAATGTTATAGGAATCCCCGCAACGATCGACAATGATGTGTTCTTTACGAAAAACAGTTTAGGGTTCAGTTCTGCGGTAGAGGAGGGGGCAAGGTTGGTTGACAACCTGAATGGAACAATGCGGGCAAACGAGCGTGATCATGTTATCCAGATAATGGGTTGGCATTGTGACGAGTTAACCAAGGCGATTGGCGAGGCGACCTTTGCCGATATAATTGATGTGAACGAGAACCGTCATAGTCCGCAGCAGATTGCTCAAATCTTGGAGCGGAATCGAACTGCGGGCAAGGGCAGTAGTACGGTTTTAATCCAAGAGAAAGTAGACAAAAGCAAAGATAGAAACTTTATTCGCGAGATGCACGAGGGGGTGGATTTTTGGAATCAGATTGCGGCGTTTGCAGGAGATGACATCAGGGGGCATATACTTGGTCATACTTTGCGGGGTGCTGCACCCTCGGCAAGGGATAGGTGGCTGGGATTTCATTATGGTCGTGTTGCGGTGGAATTGATTCAAGTTGGAAAATTTGGTGTAGGGATAGGACTTGTCGGCGATGATTTCACGACGGAGACGCTGGAGGAAATTAAAAGGAGGAACTTTGATGCAACATAGCATACATCACCATCACAGCAATCATGGTTTTGGTGGATATGGACAAGGGGTGTCGGGGCAGGCATTGTTGCGTAGAGTTGTGCCAAATCTGCATGCGCTGCGACTAAGGTATGTGATGATTACCATAATTCTGGTATTTATGTCGATTGGGTTTGTGGTTCTTGCCGTTTTAGGGTTTACCGCGTTTGCCCGACCATTTGGGTTCTCGGGAAATATGACCCAGCCCAACTTTGGCATGGTTGTGCCGGGAATGTTCGGGGCGTTAATAATGTTGGCGATTGCGGGAGGGTATGGTGGAACAAGGATTTACAAGATGAATCGTTTGTTTGAAGTTATAAATGAGATTCAAGGTCGCGACAAAGTAACGATAGAAAATTTATCCTTGTCCCGATTGGTTGGTGTGGCATCAACAACGGCGATTGTGGCCAGGTTGATCAGCACAGGTAATTTGTCAGGTTATGAGGTCATTGGCGAGGTTGGTATCGGGAAAGTCGGTATGGGATTCACAGAGGTGGACTTTGGCCGCCAAGTTAATGTCAAGGTTGATAAACAACCATCACAACAACACAGGACGCATTGCAGCGCTTGCGGAGCTGCAATCAAGCAGGGTGGTGGAAAGTTCTGTCAATTTTGTGGAGCGAAATTATAAGCAAGAAAAAAAGCCCATTGGGCTTTTTTAGGACAAGTGCTTTATGATTGTGGTTGTGTGAATGTGTGGAGTACGGACGGGAAATCTGCAGTGATGTCGGTCTCCATGTCATAAAGAGTTAGTGTTGGAACGCCAGCCATGGTTACTACTTGCCATTGGAATTCCATGTATTCTCCTTCCTCTGGTGTTATAGTGATTTCGCCCCATTCTGCTGTTATTCTTCCAAATATAGGAACATTTTCTGATACTCTTCCATCTCTTGATGCTGTCCAAGTTCCTTCAAGCTCGCCCCATACAAAGCTGCCGTTTGAATTCAGAACAAGATTTGTTGTTTGCCCTGGGGTTACAATTCCCAATGCACCCGGAACCCATGTTCCCCTTAATGATGCAGTTGCCCCTCCACACGCAGTTAACACTACCATTACCGGGACAAGCATTAGTGCTACTGCCAGTAAACCAAGTTTCTTTTTCAAATGAAACCTCCTTAGCTTTAGTATGTACAATTTTGTCGAAATGTCAAATAGTATCAAAAAGAAAAACCCGCATGCCGCGGGTTTTTGATTGACGGGTGTTTAGGCGTCTGGCGTTGGGTTTGGGTTGAAGGTTACTGTGTTTGACCAGCCGCTTGTATCGTCGTCTGCGTCAATGGCACGGATTGTTACTGCCCAACTGGTTGCGTTCTCGAACGCAGTCCTGTGCTCCGCGGTGAAGCTGGCGTGATCTCCTGTTGTTGCCGCTACCATAGCCGTCAGGTGTGCCGCGATTGCGGATGTAAAGTTTGTGTTGGTAACAGTAACAACATTGTTCGCGATTGCCGCGTTTGCTACGGCTCCTGTGCCACCAACTCTGGCCCTCAGGTATACAGTGTGGCCTCCGCCAACAATGCGGAATTCGTATTGAGTCGCGTCTGTGACATGGTTCCATGTCCAATTTCCGTTTGCAGCCCGTGCCAGGTCAGTTGGTGTTCCAAGTCCCCCACACGCAGTTAACACTACCATTACTGGGATCATCATTAATGCAACCGCCAGTAAACTAAGTTTCTTTTTCAATGAAACCTCCTTATGAGATAAGAGTAATGGGGTATTATCTTTTGGTCAATTAAGAAGATTGTATACTTTTGTCGCAATTTGCACAAGGTAGTTGCAAGGAGGTTAGCATGAAGCAAGAAACAAAAAACAATGTAATGAAATGGGTAATGTTTGTGTCGTTTGGTCTGGTGCTGGTTGGGGGCTTGAACATGTTGCTGATGGGAATGTTTAACCTGAACCTGATTGGGTCAATCTTTGGTGGGGCAAGCAGTGCCGGTGCCAGGGTTATATGGAGCATGATAGGCCTGGGTGCGGTTGCGTTGCTGGTTGTTGTTTTGGTCAAGGCGTTCTCGCAAAAGGATGCCCCAAGGCAAAAGCAGATAGAGGCTTGACATTTTTACCCTCTTTGTGTATACTGGAGGAAGTAAAAGGGAGGGTTTTTCGATGAGCTATGAAAGCAAGAAGAAGCAGATGGGTCAATCTACAAGGGCTGCGGTCAAGGATTTGCGTAAATTGTATTTTGGGGTGAATACGGATGAAGAAGCACATCAACATCTAGTGTGGGCTGGCAAAATGGATCCAAAAGAGTTCACTAAAAGATATGGATACAGCGCGACGGATTTCAATAGGGATAGGGATTAATGGAAAACAAGTTGCCGGAAGCCATAAAGATTGCTGATGTTGCAATGTCGGAGTTTTTAACAAAACTGGATTTGCCTGGGGATTTACTTGAACACCTGAACGATATTCCCATTAAGGTGGCGGATTATTCAAATCCAGTGCATGTTATATTATTGGATGGAAATGACTGGGCATATGGGCGAGGGGTGCACGAGATATATGTTTGTCCGGACTTTTTGGAAGATCTGCAAGAAAAATATGACAGGGATACGATAGAAAGGAAGCCCATCTATGTGAGGGCAATGGCTAGGGACATTATTCATGAAAGATTGCATGGAAATTCCCAGACCCTTATCGAGGGCAAAGATGAGTCATTTTTGATAAATGCTATGGGAATAAAGGACAATGAATGCGGTCATGGCCTGGAGGAAGGCATTGTACATGTCCTGTCGCGTGTTATTGTGAATTCACAAGGTAAAGCAGTACTTGACCTGGATGCGGAAGTAGATGCAATTAAATTGAGTGAAGATCAAGACAAGTACGCGGCGAAACTGATAAAGGAACGAGGGAAAGATTTTATTGAATGGTATTTAATATCGGCTTATCAAGAGATTTACCAAAATCCAATTGAAAAGGATATGGGGAGGGAAAAATTCCTCTCGGAGATTGAAAAGACAGATGAAATGTATGAAGTAGGAAAAGATTGATTAAACTTTCTCGATTTTCATAATTTTATATTTAACCGCACCAGCGGGGATTTTGACCTCGGTTGTGTCACCGACCTTTTTACCCAGAAGGGCACGACCGATTGGGGAAACATTGCTGATATAGCCTTTGTCGGTATCGGATTCCAAGATACCTGTAATTACAAAGACTATTTTTTTGCCATTGACGGTGACCGTAACCTTGGTTCCGATGTTTACAACCTTGATGTCGGCCTTGGCGTAACTGAATAACACAATGTTTTGCAATTGTGCCTCGATTTCCGTGATGGTCATTTCCAGGTTGTTTTGCTCTTCTCTTGCGGTGCTGTATTCCGCGTTTTCTTTTAAATCACCGAACTCGCGGGCACGCGAGATTTGCTCGGCAATGCCTTGCCTGCGGGCGATTAACTCGTCCAACTTTGCCTGTAGGGCTTTTTTGCCCTCCGCCGTTGCATAGATGCTTTCCATATCATTATGATACTTGACATAATAGTACATGTCAAATAATATTCAGTAATGGAAAAAATTGTGTTGGCCGATTCTCACTGTCATTTGCTTGACGAGAAGCTGTTCGAGAGGCGAGAAGAGATAGCTCAGAACCTGAAGAGGGATGGGCTGGAGTTCATAGTCGAGGTTGGTACCGGCATCGAAGAATGCCTGGATGTATACGAGTTCGCCAAAACGCATGAAGGCGTATATTGCACTTTGGGTGTTCATCCGCACTATTCGGCCGAATACTTTGAGGGGGAATTTGGCACCAAGTTTGAGGGTTGGGTCAAGCAAGTGATTGGCAGATGTGAAAGTAAAGTCGTTGCAATCGGTGAATGTGGTTTGGATTATTATCATAACCTCAGTCCACGGGATGTCCAAGAGCGTGTCTTTGAACGGCAGATAAAGTTGGCGGGGGAGTTGGGGATGCCGTTGGTGGTGCATAGTCGCGAGGCTTTCGAGGATACCTATCGAATCCTGCGGGATAACAAAGAGCACTTAGGTTCGGGGGTGCTGATTCATTGCTTTGGATATGGTGCAGAAGAGTTAAGGAAGTTCAGCGAGACCTTGGATGCGTATTTTTCATTTGGGGGAGCGGTTACATATAAAAATATGGACAAACTGCGGGAGGCGTTGCGTGCGTGTCCGTTGGATAAGTTATTGCTTGAAACGGATGCTCCGTATTTGGCACCAGGCGAGAGGCGTGGTAAAATTAACGAACCAAAGCATGTGCGAGAGGTGGCAAGATTTGTGGCGGAGGAGTTAGGTTTAACTTTGGAAGAGATCGCAAAAATTACACTTGAAAACACTAGGCGTTTTTATCAGATGATGTTATCATAATTCATGACAACAATTCAAAGACAGCAAGAAAATGTTAAAGGAATGATCGAGAAGATATGGATTTTCTGGACCAGATATATGTTCACAACGGGCCTGAAGGGGGAGGAGAGGTTTTTTAGAATCCTGATTGCCCTTTTCATGTTGCCGGTTTGTCTTGTTGCGACATTAGTTCTTTGTATTGTGCTTGTTGTTCTGAAGATTGCAGGTGCGATTCAAAATCTTTTCACAAAAAACAAGAGTGGTGGCGGTGGTTATGGCTATTGATAACGCCAAGCATAAATTCAAGAAAAGCCTAGGTCAGAATTTTCTTCGTGACGAGGGCTTTTTAGAATCCATAGTCAAATCCCTGGGATTGTCAAAGTCGGATACAGTAATTGAGGTTGGGGCGGGAGAGGGAATTTTAACTAGGGCTCTTAACCGTCATGCGGGGCAGGTGGTTTCATTCGAGGTAGATAGGAGTCTGGAGCCAAAGTTACAGGGGTTGAATGTCAGATTCGAAGATGCGTTGTATGCCGACATTGATGTAGGTGAGTACAAGGTAGTTGCTAATGTTCCGTATTATATTACTACACCGTTGCTGTTCAAGTTTATCAAGGATGAAAATTGTACAGAGATTTCTGTTCTGGTACAAAGAGAAGTTGCGGATAGGATTATTGCACGCGTAGGAACCAAGGAGTACGGGGCCTTGTCTGTGGCGGTGCAGGCGTGGGGCACGGTCAAAAAGGTTCGGGATGTGCCCAGGTATATGTTCACACCGCAGCCTAATGTGGACAGCAGTTTTATTCAAATTGTTCGAGCAAGTCGGCAAGTTATTTCTCCAATGTTGTTAAAAGGGTTGTTCTCGTATAGGCGTAAGACGGTCGAGAATGGCTTGATGAAGTTGTATGGCCGAAGTAGAGATGAGGTAGGTGTTGTACTGGATAATTTGGGGATTAACCGAAAGTTGCGGCCAGAGAATTTGGGTGTGGAGGAATACTTGAGGCTGTCCGAGGCAATACTTAGAGCATGGATGCACAAAGAGGAATAATTTTGTACGACAGGGACGAGAGGGTTGTAGGCTATGTCGAAGTTAGAAATTCGGATTTTTTAGGACGAGTGAAAGTAATTCACAATTTCGAACCGAGGGACTTGGTTTTAAGTATGCACACAGGTGGAGACTTTCACTTATTTGAACTAAGCATGCAGACCGAGGCTTTTGTGCTGGATAGCGAGGTTAACTTGGCAAACGAAGTTTTTGCGACAATAGTGAAGAGGAAAGGGGAAAATATTATTCCCCTTGCAAGTGGCATAATAAATGCGGACAAACCGTTCGAGATTCCATTGCAGCCGGTGGAGGTGCCTGTGCGTGCGGTGGTCGAGGTTGACACGATGTTGCGGGCGGTATGGGATATGGATGAGGAGCAGGCCGAGATCTTTACGGGGTGTTTATATAGTTTTGCTTGAGTAACTGGATGATGAATAGGTCAAGGGCGTTGGTAGGGTTCGCGTTAGCTTGGATGTTGCGTTGGATGTCGGATAGGATTTTAAGGAGATTATAATTGTTGCCCGAGGCTATGGTTAGGGCAGGCAAGGTTATAAGAGGGATGTGGGGTAACATTTCGTCCAGGGTTTTGCATCGGATAAGAGCGTTAGCGGCGTCTAGGGCCTCTTGAGAGGGTGGTGTTGGTGGCGGCGGCGGAATTTGGATTTGGATGCAGCGAGATTTGATTGTCGACAGGACACGGGATGGATCGGTCGCCAGCAGTAGGAAGACTGTATTAGGACGGGGCTCTTCAATGGTTTTTAGGATTTTGTTTTGTGCCGCTGGCGTCATGATTGATGTGTCAGTGATGATGAAAAGCTTGCGGTCGCCCACAGCCCCAAAGTGTACCCTTTGTGACCATTCTTGTGTTTGTTCGACTTGGATTGATTTTGCATCGTCAATGGGGGCAAGCCAGAATACATCGGCAGGGTTAAAATCGCGGGCATGGATACGAGCGACCTCCATCAGATGTGTACCATCAGGGCAGGTCATCAAATAGCTTTGCGAAATTAGTTTTGTTTTTTTCATATTAACATGATACCATAGATTTCGATGGAACACACACTGATTGTTATCGAGGGTACTGACGGGTCGGGCAAGAAGACCCAGACCGAGAGGTTGTACAAATTTTTAAAGGAGCGAGGGGACGAGGTTATAACCTTGTCTTTTCCAAATTATGACTCTCCTTCGTCGGCACTGGTGAAATCGTATCTAAGCGGTGAGCTTGGTCTTAGTGCCGATTGTCTTGACCCGTATCAGGCGTCTATATTATTTGCGGCGGACAGGGTTTGTACGATGAAGCAAATTTATTCAAAATTGGAAAAACCTACAACGATAATTCTGGACAGGTATGTTCAATCCAATATGACACATCAAGCGGGAAAGATAAAGGATAGGGAGGATTTGGATAAGTTCTTGGATTGGTTGGACGATTTCGAGTTTGGGGTGTTGAAACTGCCTCGTGTTGATAAAGTAGTTTTCTTGGATGTGCCAGTTGATATCAGTTTTAGATTAAGCCAGGAAAGAGGACAACTTAAAATCGGTGAAGCATTCACCCAAGATATTCACGAGGCGGACAAGCAGCACTTGTTGGACACATATAATGCAGCAATGCATGTCGCGAAAAAATATGGTTGGAGTGTGATAAATTGTATTGATGCAGAAGGCAATCTAAAGTCGGTTAAGGCAATTCATGAATTAGTAAAACAATCTCTCTAGAGTCGGGCATCCTAATTCTCTTTTTGCGTCCATTTGTCAATATGCCCGAATATATATACGCATATGGCACTTATATTTGCCTTCATGATGGTGGCATCCTTGATTTTTTTAATGTGGAGTTCCCCAGGGGATATTTTGACGACCGCGTTGGGTGCGGCGGGCGGTGGGGTGACCCTGGCCATATCTTTGCTTGGGATTTTTATTTTTTGGATGGGATTATTGGAGATTGCTAAGGACAGCGGGCTTATTGCAAAGCTGGCCAGAATATTACGGCCTTTGAATCGCTGGTTATTTGGAAAACAGGACGAGGAAGTAGAGGGTTTAATTGCCACGAACATCAGTGCCAATATGATAGGGGCAGGCAACGCCGCAACGCCACCAGCAATTGAAGCAATCGAAAAAATGGCCGAGCCCGAACAGACCAAGGCGTCTGCTTCTATGGTGATGCTGTTTGTGCTGGCCGCGACTTCGATGCAACTGTTGCCCACTACTATCATTGGAATCTTGTCCAGTCACGGCAGTGTCGACCCTTCGTTTGTCATTCTGCCAACTTTCATCGTTTCAACAGTGACTACATTAATAGGAGTATTATTAGTGAAGCTTGTGTATATGAAAAAAAGAAAGCGGAAAGCAAGACCTGACAGAACTAGCGAGGAAGGAGGTACCCCTGTATGACCGTTTTCATAATTCCAATTTTCATCCTGTTTATCTTTGTTTATGCCCTATACAAGGGTACAAACACATATCAGTCCTTCGTAAAGGGGGCAAAGTCGGCCGTGAGATTAACAATAGACATCTTGCCGTTTATTGCGACGATTTTGATTGCGATACAGCTATTTGCGGCGTCGGGGTTATTGGATTTGTTGGCGGTTGCGACCCAGCCTGTATTTAATTTATTGGGTATTCCACCAGAGTTAACGCCGTTTATTTTCTTGCGTCCATTTACAGGTGCGGGGTCGATAAGTTTATTTAATGAAATAGTCTTGGCACATGGGCCAGACAGCTATATCACAAGGGTTGCGGCAGTCATAGCGGGGTCAAGTGAAACGGTGTTTTATATAAGTGTTGTTTACTTTTCAAAAACCAAGATAAAGAAGTTGGGTTGGGCGATTCCTATTGCGTTGTTCTGTACATTCCTGACCGCCGTGTTTGGGGCGTTGGTTGTGCGTTGGTTAATGTAGGTTACTTTCCCAGGCTTGGAATGTCGCGGACGATGGCGTCCTTGTTAGGGCCGTAGTAATCGATTCTTGGCTTGTTTGTCCATTTATAGTCTTTGTCGTAAGAGCCATCAAGGTTGTGTCCCATGATGGAGCAATGCCTGCTTTTTTCGCCGTTTCCAACGACCAAGTGGTTTCCGTGATTGCCATCACCATAGTGTACATCAATCAGTTTTGCCCCGTGTTGGTCTGCGATTTCTTCGAGCTCTGCTTGGGCTCTGTAATAGTCTCGCCCTATGTCGCGAGAGTTGGAGTTGTAGTAATCATGGCTTCTGCGTTTTGCCGCTTGTTGCATGTCCTCGGCAAGCCATTCTCTTGTTGTTTCTTCGTCGAGGGAACTATAAACTGTTAGTTTCTTCTGTTTTAGATTATCCATTTCAGGTTTGATTAATTCACGCCTCTTTATATTGTGGGACACAAGAATATTGTTAATCTTTTCAAACCCGACCTCGTTAAGGCGTGTGATAAGGGTGTCGAGATCTTTTGTATCGACTTTTTGGAAGAAGCTCATGAACGCGTAGAACTTGTCGTTCGGAATCATCATTCCATCTTTCATATCAAACAAGTTGATATCAATGGCCTCGATGCCCCTGATGTGGCGGTATTTTTCCGCAAAGTTAACAGTGCTGTCACCGTAGGGAATATTTGTTGTGGCTGCCTCGAACGGGAGGAATGTATCGCCTTGTTTCCTGGAGTAATCGACTAGGCGACGCATGAGGGCTTCCATCTGGACATTTCGTGCGAGGGAGTCGCCGAAGCTACTGTTATCTATTTGACTGGGTTTTAAATTTTCCATGTGCCAAGTTTACTCGGAAACAGTCGAATTGTCAAGACCCGACTTTTTTTCCAGTTGTGAAATGTGAAGTAGTTTGATATACTTGGGATATGGCACAAAATGTTTTCATGGACGATTATGGTAATCTCATTCATAAGGATGATAAGGGCAAGTTCATTGGTCGGACTCACTTTTCGCCACGAATGTTTCGCGACGCGATTCAAATCGCCGCGGGTCGAGTTGATGGCGTTGACCATGTCTGTTCGGATAGATGGTTTCGTGCGGCACACTGGACACGGTTTTTGTTCCGTCGAAATGGATCGCGAGGCGGAGTCGCCATCAAGAAGGTTGATTACACCAAATTAGTTATTTTCGTATGTGTCAGTGTCAGGCAAGGTTATTCATCCGCGGATATAGCGTACAGGGTGCAGGAGGCTGTGCTGGATGTTGCATGTAACAAGCGGCTGACAGACAAAAAAATCAAGAGAGTTGATGTTACGATTTGTAGTGTTTTGCCCCAGAAGGCTGACAAGGCTTGTGAGGTGAAATGTGAGTAGAAAACTGTCCCGCGAAGTTGCTTTTCGAATAGGTTACGGTATCGAGCCAATCAGACAGGACTGTGTCAAGGACCATGCGTTGGCTTCCTTTGGTATTACACAAAAGCTGGATGTTGAATTCATAGACAATTTAATTAATGCTGTTGTTGACAATCGCAGTGAAATCGACATGATTATAGGGTCCAGCCTGAAAGCAGGGTATACCCTGGATAGATTGGCAAGCACGGATTTAGCAGCCTTGCGTTTAGGTGTAGCAGAGATTAAATATCTCGACGAAGTGCCTGAGGTTGTAATTGACGCGATGGTGACTATTGCAAGAAAGTATGGCACCGAGAAGAGCGCGGGTTTTGTGAATGGGGTGTTGGCGACGGTGGCGAAATGAAGTATATCCAGCGAGTGACTGTGCCAAAACCTGGAAAGGATGTGGCAGGGAGATTTCCATTCAGTATTCCGATTTTTATAGATGGTTTTGATTTTGAATTCAAAAAGCCTGTTACAATCTTTGCCGGTGAGAACGCATCGGGCAAGTCAACATTTCTTGAAAGCCTTGCCGCTGTCTCGGGCTATCCCAGGCAGGGTGGTTTTCACGGGCAGAATATGTTGCGAAAATCTTGGGGTATGAACAGTTTCGGTGAGATGCTGGAGGTTGATTTTGACAACCTTGTTTTGGGCGACCACATGAGAATCGAATGGAACGGGCGGCCCCGCAAAGGATATTTCTTTCGATCCGAGTTCATGAGTGAAACTATGCAGTCACATTGGAATGCTCGTGATCTGATGACCATGTCACATGGGGAGGGGATCTTGGAGCTTGTTAGGACTAGATTCAAGGACGGTTTGTTTATTTTGGACGAACCGGAGTCGGCTTTGTCGCCTACTAGCTTGCTTGCACTTGCGACCTTGATCCATGACAATGCAAGGATGTTCCAGGCACAATATATCATGGTTACGCACAGTCCAATTCTGATGTCGATAATGGATGCGGATTTTTATTGGATAGGGGAGGGTTCTGTCCAAAGCATGAATTACAAGGATTCGCCGCATTTTACGATTTCCAAGATGTTTTTTGATAACCCCGATAGGATGATTGGGTTGGTAAAAAGTAGTTGACTGGGTGATGTGCTTTGGTAGTATAATAGAGCATGCAAGAAATGTTTAAAGATGTCCTGGAAAAGGACGAGCAGGTAGTAGCGGTTTACAAGCCAAATAAATGCAAGACCGCATGGTGGTGGTTCTTCATGCAGTTGGTTGGGTGGATTTGGCTGCCCCTGTTGGCTTTGGCTGCGTTGGATACCGATTACTTTTGGTTGGTGTTTGGAATAACCATGGGTGTTACGGCGTTGGCGGTCCTGATAACTAGTTTGTGTGGTGTGTTGTGGTACAAAAACCGATTCTTTGCCTATACGAACAAGAGAATCTTGATTCGTGGCGGAATTATTGGGATTGATTACAAGAGTCTTGAGTTCAAGTCCCTTACCGCTACTGTTGTTAATGTCAGCTTGTTGGATAAGCTTATCCGCAAGAATACTGGGAATATCAGATTCGGTTCGGCGGCCAGCCCGATGCTTAGCATCTGGTCAGGGCACAGTAACCAATTCATGTTTCAGCACATTCAAAAACCATACGAGGTTCTGCGCGAGATCAAAGAATTCATTGATTCAAAGGAAGGGGCTTGAAAGCCTCTTTTTTTTGGTATATAATAGTTTATGGAGATTACAGAACTTGTTAAGCTTGTCGGTGCCTTGCAAGCAGAGAAAGGGTTTGATGAGAACACTGTCGAGGATGATGCAATACTGCTGTTGTCTGAGGTAGGTGAAATGGTGAAAGCATATAATGCATTAGATAAAGAGGAGGGTACAAAAGCTGACTTTCATGATGAAGTTGCAGATGTCACTATTCTGGCACTTGCGATTTGTGCAAAAAATGGAATTGATATCGAAAAGGCTATATTGGCTAAGCTTGAAAAATTAAGAGAGAGGGAGTATCAGCGAAATGTAGAGCCGTTCTTTGGTGAAGTTTATTTTACTAAAATGAAGTCAGATGACGAGAAGTTATATCATTAAGACATTCTCTGACCCTATTACTGAGTTGAGTTCATTGACAACCGCACTGCAATCGCGTACGGATATTTCGGATTTTAGTGCCTTGCCCGTTGCAGTGTTACGGATGATAACTGGGATTTCGCCTTTATAGGCTTTTAGGACTTTTGAAACTTCTTCTTGCAGGGTTTCATCGGCAACATTATATTTCAGATACAAAGTTCTATTTACGACTGGGGCAGGGGTTACAAGTTGTCGCCCGTCGGATAACTCGGGCTCGTTGTTGCCGAGTAACGATATGGTGTCCGCGAGTATGATTGCCCCCTCGCCGTCGCGTATGGATAGCTTGCCCTTGATTTGTAAGATTGCGTTTGGTTCAAGAAGGTTTTTGGCCCTCTCGTAGGTGGCGGGGAAAAGCATTACTTCGCATCGACCATATAGATCCTCGATAGTCAGGACTGCCATGTCGGCACCTGTAGATTTGGTTTTAAGTCGTTTAACATGAACAATTACACCGCCCATAGTTACCTGGGTATTGTTTTCTGGTAATTCCTCTGAATTCAGGATACGGCTGTCGAAATTGAACTGGGACAGGGTTTCACGATATTTTTGCAAGGGGTGACCGCTTAAATACAGACCAGTTACTTCCTTTTCGTACAATAGCTTGGTTTGTTGGTCATATTCGTTGACATTGGGTAGGGGCAGTTCAGGAGTATCTTGGACGCCGCCCATCATCCCGAAAAGACTCATTTGGCCTGCGTCTGTCATTTTTTTCTCGTTAGACACCAGTTGGACTATGGAGGGGTAGATTGCCATTAGCTGACTGCGTTTGGCCCCCAGACTGTCGAATGCACCGGCAAGGATTAGGCTCTCTAGACATCTCTTGTTTAGTGCTTGACCATCTACCCGTTTGCAGAAGTCTTGGAATGATTTGAATGTACCATTCCTTTCTCGTTCGGCAAGAATACTCTCGATCAGGGCGACCCCTACATTCTTGATCGCCCCTAACCCAAATCGGATGCTGTTTGTGTCCTCGACCTGGAAGTAAACCCCAGACTTGTTGATATCGGGAGGAAGGATTTGCGTGCCAGATTCTTGGAT
>Ga0131853_10003288_pt1 | contig 28996 bp, 7 predicted proteins | sample TergutLab28metaG_FD_92764 | JGI IMG/M metagenome (GOLD analysis project Ga0131853, IMG submission 92764) | Labiotermes labralis P1 segment gut microbial communities from Petit-Saut dam, French Guiana - Lab288 P1 (version 2) (version 2) | ecosystem: Host-associated > Arthropoda: Insects >... | reverse complement strand
GCATTTTTGGTTTGTGTGGGGGAAGAGATCTTGGGAAAATATGTGACTTTTGTAGAGGTAATTTTTTTGTAAAATAAAAAGATGGTGACCCAACGAACTTCTTTTTTTTTTTTTTAGTTTAATGGCGATAACTAATGAAACGCTTGTTTCGAAATATTGCTTGCAAATCGTCTGTTACAAACTTGGCGGCGATGCATAATTTTAAGCCAGATAAATGTAACGTGTAAGACCGGTGTGTCTGTATACATAATTATGTTGGAATTTGTTACATATCTATGTAGTCTTTTGGATTTTCACGAAGAAAATCATTAAGCCAAAAGTTGTGTCTTTCGTTTCTCGTTTTCGTCCACCGCCACATGGAAGGTTTCGAGAAACGGAAGTGTAAACAGTGTAGTTGACAAAGCGTCGTAAAATCAGAAATCTAGTTTTGACCCGAGCAGTAAATTACGTAGGCTTCGATCAAGTTTGCACAAGTGTTTAGGCCCGTGCGGCCTCTGCAGTCAATTTGCATTTCCTTGGACCGTGGCTAAGCACTCCGTCAATAATTTTCTATGGTCCACCATGCCCGCAGAACGCTTGACTTCAAGTGGAACCGAGCTGGACGGATTGAATGAATGTCGCTTCGTTGAAGGAAGCTCCATGAATATTTGATCTCTCTGTGCTGACCAGTGAAAAGCTTTCTCTGTACAGTTTCTACTCCTCTCCCTCTGCAACCAGGTTGTCATGGGCAACCCCAGTATAGTGTAACTACCATTAATCTGATCTATCCTCGTGGAAATAGAAAATGGGAAGTAATTCGGTGTAACGAAACAATTAATATGCAAGATACATATTCAGGCTTAAATATTTTGTAACATTCTCTGTTGTTCATATAATGGTTATGAAGGAACTTGATGCCTCTATCTTCAGGGTGGAAGTGCCTGCTAGCATACAAATGAAAGCACCGCCATTAAAAACTCAAATTTTACACAGTATTCTTTGTTCTTTAAATGCATAGGGTCTAGTGGGTAACTCTTCTTTTTGTTTAGGGGGTCTTGGTTTCAAATCTCGGCCCGGAAACCGACCATCCGAAGAGTTTTTCCCCAGTCCTTCCATACAAACACCAGTGCAGTACCCCAAATTATTCTGTGACCTCTTCATTCCATGTCTTTATAATTCATTATTTACTAATAATTATTGCACCACATGACACTGTATTGCACAAGCTATCGATAGTAGACAGTTAATAGACCATAAAATAAATAAAACATTTGTGAAGGAGGAAAAGTGGTTATTGTTTGTAGATATTGACTGTGTTTTGAGTATAAGTTCTGTGAAAATATTTAGCCAAAGAGGAAGAGGGATTGGAGTAAAGTGGTGATGTATGTGAAGCTTTGTATTTTGTACCACTCAGCAAAGATTGGGGAAATTAACACAATTGTTTCTGACCATTTTATGTGCAAATTGACCTGGAATTCTGAACATTTTTGGTATGTAGGGCCTAATGAGGCTTTATTGCAGTTAGCATAAATGCTTATTAACATTCATGCATGCATTAATTTCCCCCCCCCCCCTCCAGTATGTCTCTTGGATAGTAGCACAATGTGGCCATTGTCATCTACATACTTTCCAGTTCATCATTCATGGTTTTACTTCCATTTGACAATGATTTTGTTATAGGAAAAATGTTCAACTAAATTATCTGTAAGCCTTGATATCAAGACTTGAAGGTGTATATAAGTGAATAGGCAATAACCAGCAGCTTCTTAACGTCCTCCCATTTGATGGTGTATAATTGTTGTAGTTGATAATATTTTAAAAAATTGTAAAACTAAGTTATCTCTGAACCTGAACCCCCATATTTGCAGTATGGGGGTGCAGAGGTAAAACTCACTGCCTTCTTAAATTCTGACATGGAGGGTTTGCTGCTCAGTTAACTTCATGCTTCAGGCACTTTTCAATCTACATCTGACAGTAGTAAAACATTTAAAACTCTTTTCAAGAAGTTTCTTTATTCTAATTCGTTTTATACAGTGGGTGAGTATTATAATTATTCTACTACATAGATCCTGGTAAAATTCACATGCTCTGTTGCTGTAACTAACATAGAATCAAGTAATATCCATATATTTTTAATTTTAAGTGATTTTCACTTGGTTCATTGTTAGAAAATGTTGTGGTTTGCAACTCATACTGTGTGTGTGTGTGTCTATATAAAATATATATTGTATATATTACTATATTTTTGGACAATTACTAAATCTTTTGGTGTATAACCTTTGTGGATTGCTTGAAAGAGAATAAATGTTGAACAATGAACTGTGAATAAGAGTGGGGAACAATGAACTGTGAATAAGAGTGGGCCGTTGTGTATACAGCGATGAAGAGAAATGTGGTTTCTGAGTAGTGAAGAGATATCACTGCTCTCATTGAAGCCCATCATTGGAGTTGATGCTGAACCAATTCCCTAATAAAATTCATTTGTGTTTTGTATGTTTTTTTTTTTATATTCAACTGAAAAGTACAAAACATTGGTTCTTCTGGCTGTTATGGATGTAAACTTTAGATGAGATGACAACATAAAAGTAGACTTTGAGCTTCAGAGAAGGAATTTTCATGACAAGCTTGAGGATATACTACTGTCATTGACATGGGATATTAAGAAGTTTCGAGGGAACTGAAACTGGATTTGTTGGAGGAAGTGTGTACATATTAAAGTGACTGTCATAAACATATTTGCTGAGTAGAAGGCAACAGACTCCTGACACAGAATTTATAATACCACTCAACAGGAAAACAAGTTTTTTCATGATCGTTATCAGCCACATCCATTGTATTAAAATAAGCTGAAATCCCTTGATTTCCAACTCATCTTTCATAACCTTTTGAAGAATACTGGTATGTGCCACCAGCTTAAACATTTGAGAAACTCTGCATTTTGCCTACAGTACATGTGTAGGTGGGCCACTGAGGGGATTATGTTTTATAGATAAGCTGTACAAGAAGTACTGACAAGTAACATTTGTCAGATACAATTAAAGTCATATATTTGTGTTTGTGTATTTTTTTATTCTTAGGATTAACAATGATTATTTTGGTCTCACATAATGGCAGGCTTCAGGGTTAATTGATCTGTTGTTTAATGCTGTGTAACCTAAGAATTACATCTTGTAAAATGAGCCACAAAAAGGTAAACTTACTAAGACTGCTGAAATGAGTTGCATATCATTTGTTGCAGTGGCTCGTGATCTGGTGATTGTGGTGCTCAGTCAGGAGGACCCGTATCATGCCTCTCTGGCTCAGCAACTTCAAAGCAACATCCAAAAACAAGCCCAAATAGCAGATCAGGTGGGGACCTGCATTAGGAGTGTTCTTCAGAACCAATTCACCAGTGAACCCAAGTCTAGTTTGAAGCCTATAAATCATTTCTTTTGATCTAATCATTCATACCTAAACCTTCTTTGTAATGGGTACATTAGAACTTCATAAAATTTACGTTTCTTACTCTGTGACAGGCCATGTGTGGAGTCTGAGTTGAAGGATCAGATTTAAAGGCAGTGAGTGTAATATTATGCTACCTGGTAAAGGCTATTCCTTACCTCAGAAGGTGGTGACAGGTAATTATAGGGCAGTGATTACTAGTGGGTAAAAGTAAAGTTGTTAGTAAGCTTGAATTGAAGACATCTTGGAAGGTGTAGGTATAGCTGCACTCATTCTCATTCTTGGCAGTAGGTGGACGTGAATGGCTGGCTCTATTCTCTGGCTGCCTTACCCCCAGGGAATGGTACCCTGTTACCCATTGAATAGGTGAAGTGGGCCCCACAGTTGGTCTGGATGCTTTGGAAAAGAGAAAAATTTCCTGCCTGTGTTAGGAACTAAGCCACAATTCCTCATCTCACCAGTCCATGGTCTGGTCACTATAGAAGCTAAGCCATCCCTGCACCAGATGATTGTAAGAGAAAACTGAAGAAACTTGGAGGAAAGCCTGTTTCATGGCAACCTCGTCCATGAGTCTTGCCATAAGGCACTAAGTTTCAATCTGAGGCTCCACATTGAGAAATCAGAGTCTACCACCTATAGATGGCTACCTAGAACTTTCATATTTCTAGAAATTTTCAACTTTCAGTCTAAGTTTCTTGTTTAACTAAAGTGTATCACTCCAAACTTCAGATGGAATTAAACTCATATTACTCTTTGCATGTTCTCTGTGTTCATATATCCAAAATATGTCCTGGTACACAAGGTAACTTTTGGGAAAAATTTACAGCTCAGGCTTCCTTTAAAATTCTTCAATATTTTGTAGATTAGGGAACATTGTTTTTATTATTGTTAGGAACTGTAGAAAAATTCATGGCAGAGTTTCTGGTGTTGTTAATTCATGTCTGGTAAACTTGTGCTACATATGTGTTCTTGATTGTGTGTGTAGGTCATGCCAAAAGTGCACCTGGCTCATAAAGACTTCCCTCATCCTGGAGCATGGACAGTGGTCCCACTTTTGTCACAGTAAGTCAGAAATTGACTTTATAATATATATCTGTAATATATTTAATATATATATAATATATATGTATTAGATTTACCATAGTTCCATTACAAGAAAAAAAGACATTTTCTACTTACTGACCTTAAACAAATTGGACATCAATGAAAAAGGAAGTTAAAGAAGGGATATATCAATAGTCACAGTTTTATTAAATTTAAGTCCTTCTCAACATGTCACTGTTAATAGTTCTTTAAATTTCATGGATGTGAAATTCAGAGGTAGTTTTTCACTGAATTAAAATTGTTCAGAATTTCCACACCAAAGTTTTCGAAGGTCAACTGCTGAACTTAAAAGGTTTTTTGATGCAGACTGTGTTAGCATAATATTATAAACATGCATTACTTAAAAATGTAGTAGTAGTAGGTTTCCCACCCCCCTTTTCGGTACCATTAAAATATACAAAAGCTTTAAGAAATAACAACCTACCTGGATGGAAATTTATGGGTCAAAAAGAGGGCATGTCTGGGCAATACAGGAGGTGTGTGTTGTAAATTAAATAAACCAAACAGTCTGCAAGTAAACATAATAAACAGCAAATAATGTTTTTGTGAATTTGGTTTATGACAGAATACACTGTTGCCTGTGTTGTTATGTTTTTATAGATGATTTTTTGTGTACATAGTGTGACTTATTTATTAACCTGACAACACTCTAATCAAGTAATTTCTTGTTCTTCAGCATATAACTGGTACATTCTGTTTATAGCATGAAAGGGATTGCAGTGACTTTGTTAAGAGTCTGGTTTTGGAGTTGTTAAATTGTGTTTATTGTTTCAGATTGTATACCATATATGGTTCAAACTGTTCATGGCTCATCTTCTGTGAAAGTCACACAAGAATTGATCTATTTTTTATGTTGGAGCTTCTTGGTAAATACAATCCTACACAGGTAACACAGTACTCAGTGCCTGTGTTAATTTATGTAATAACATTGCAGCTGTCATCATTCACATAACCTCTTCACTACTGGGTACTCAACAAAGATGAGTGATTTTTAAGATAATTACATTTTCAAGTCATACACATTGCGGTTTTTAACATATGCAAAGTTTCCAAAGAACATTTATGACGGTGCTTTTGAAGGATGAAGGTAAGTTTTAATTGTTACAACTTATTAACTAATCAGGTAAGTACAGACACAGCCATTGAGAAGTTGGTAGTTCCTCAAGTACACCTCTTTTATGGTTGGAATTGAAAGGTTCGACATAGCATACATGATAGCTTGCCACTGGTCCCTGTCCTGAGCCTGGTGAGTCAGTCTGCCATACCTTCACACCTTGTTTCTTTAAGACCAATTTTAATTAATTTTCCCTTCCTGTAAATTTTACCAGATACATTTTGTACGTATTATCACTGCTCTTATGCAGGCTGCATGACACTCCCATTTCATTCTCTTTCCTTTGGTTACCTAAATAACATTGGCAGTGTACAAATTAATTCAGTTGAAGTGAGAAATTCACCAGCAAATGTAATTTCACATCAGTTCCAAATATTTTCAGATTCAGAATGTGTTTGTGAAGTGATTGCCAAAAGTCTTGAACAATAACAGTGTTCCATATGTGTGTGTGTGTGTGAGTTGCTGTCCATCATAAGTTTTGAGTACTTTTGAAGGGGCAGAGATGTATTTTATGGGTGCACTTGGATACTGGATATGTTATGAGTGCATTTGTTTGACTCTGAATTGAATTAGCAACTTCCTGAATGGAAGACTGCATGGTGACATCATGACACTTTGAAATTGTTTTATGTTATTTTTTTAATATGAGAGAGACTCAAATGCTATGTTTCTTGGTTTGCTGTTATATGATAATGTGCAACCTGTCTTATGTCAGAAAGAACCAAAACTTGTGGAATCTGGTGTTATGCAACCTCTTCATGGCCATTGTTTTTGCAAAGCTTGTTCCTGGCCTGGAGTTTAGATGTGCTGGAATACCCTTGTTGTTCCCTGGGTCTTTTCCAGTGCAGTAATCTGGAAAAAAAATTGGAGGAGAACATTAAAATGGATCTCACAGAAGTATTCATGTTGTGGTAATGAGAGCTGGATGTGGCCCATGAATGTGGCCCATTTTGACCTTTGTTATTAGTGGTTTTTAACCATAAGGTTCTGCTACCAGAGCAATTGTTATTTTAACATGTGAAGTATGTTAAGGGTTTTTTGTATGAACAGTTGTCTGGTACATTTTCTTTTCAGTTTTACATCATTGTGATGTTAAGAACTGTTGAACAAATCACTATAACTGTAACCTCATAATGCAATAGTAAAATTATCTATTTTGTTCATGCTGTAATTTTATTTTGTTTTAGGACTTTTTAATAGGTCATGCTTTACATGACAGAGAAGCTACTATCATCCACCATTTTGCCTTCTCAAATGATCCGCAGCAATTCAAATACCCTCATTTTGCATCTGGATTTGCCATGAGCCAAGCCTTGTTAAAAAAGTAAGTTTAAATTGCACGTGATTTTGTCAGTACATATTTATTATACAGTGATACTCCATTATGGTTTCTTACGGAGAGAAGATAACTAATTGTAGCCAGATGATATGTGTACATTGTTATTTTTTGTTGTCATTTGTTGGAGGACTTGGTTATAATTCTTGTCCTGGAAGTGACCTATTCTGATGGTTTTTAAAATTTTCTCGATTCTTCAAGTACCTTAAAACAGAGCAGGAATGCTTTCTTTCATATATTGCATTTGCATGGAGGGCTTACGCAAAGAGGTGATGTACTTTTGTTTCCAAATGGAATTCTTATTGCTGAACTGTAAGCTCAGATGGGAGAAACAAGATATGTATACATATTTCTGCCAGAAAACCAGATGGAAGATCCAGTGAACACATTTTGTCAGAAAAGTGTCTGTACCCTCTCTGTATAATATATATCAGTCATAGATGATTCTTTAACCCTGTAGTAGAAGAAACCCCTTCAATGAGACAGCTCTGCCTTGTAGGTCTACTTCTGGCCTATTTCTTTGGCAACAATACTATATTTCTTTAAGAACCATCATAGTATTATCCTCATGTCTGTACCTTTGCCTCTCTGGTGATGTTATTGAGAACTTGTGGTCAGAGTTTGTATACCCATGTCATGTGTTCTGTTTGCATGCCATGAATCCATCTCAGCTAACTCTTCTTCATTCAATCACTGTAACAATACTGATCAAAGAACTGAAGTACAATATGCCTTGTTATGTGTGTCTAAGCACAACAGAATGGTAAAAATGTATGAAATCAAAATTAAATGCTGCCTAGAGCACTGCAATTAGTCAGTGCATAAAATCAGTCTGTTTAGAATAACAAAATCTTTAATCAGGTCATTAGGAAAAATCTGGGGAGAGGCAACAGGTAGATTTAAATTGGTAGAGTAAAGAATGCAGTAGTTCAATTCTAATTTAATTTTTGTATATCTTCAGATCATATGGTGAAGTAGTTGTACCTTACTGCAGGGTATTGCATCCCAGAAGACAGTAATTATAGTTCACTTTATGAGAGCTGCAAACCTTCTTGTATTACCATAATTGTCTTCTCTGATTTTAGAATTGCTTATCGACTGGATCATGGAGATCACCCTAACGTAGACTTCTCTATTGATCCATCACATGAGTTGGCTCTGTATATATTGGATAAAGGAAAGGGACCAGAACTTACACATGCATCACAGTTGTGCCTTAGGAACCAACCCTTATGTGCCTCATATCCTCTAGAGTTTCATGCTTGTGTAAGTGTGTGTACTTTTTCAGGTTAAATCACCTTGAACAGATGTTTCTGTCTGTATATTGTCTGTGAAACCACTTAAAACAGATTTTGACTAGGTTTGGCATGGTAGGTTAATTCTGAAAGTTGTCTTCATGGTGTGGTGCTTAGGCTTATGGGGAACCTTTATATTTTATCACATGCTGTAAATCGTATACCATTTTTCCTGTGTTTGTGTCTGGACTCATAAACATTCACAGGCCACAGTACAACTACAGCAGAATTCCATTAATCTGACTTGGACAGTACCAGACTGGTGCCAAATTAATGAATATTCTGGATTGTCAGAGGGTGCATATACTAATCTAAGTTCTTTCAGGTAGTTTATTGTTACTGCTTCTATACTTGGGCTGTACTACTAATCAGAGGAGTGTTCCATTTGTATATCTCTTTCCTCTGCTGATTCAGGGCCATCAAGGTCCTCTTCTGTTTTCTGGAGTCTTCATAGCTGAAGAAGTTGAAGGTGTAGGATACAAGGCATCAGGAGATACCACAACGGTTTCTGTACAGGCACCTGTGGAGGCCTTTTTGAAAATGTTCCTAACATCTGCCTGTTTCACTTATGAAGCTTATTTTGATAATAAAAAGCAAAACTTCTTGGGACTGATCTCCTCAAATGCCTGATTGTCATGTTTTTCAGATTATTGGACATCAGCATAAAGAAATTTTGCTGTATTTGCCAATCAAAATTATAAGAGTGCATGCCCTTGTTCTGTCTGATGTATGTCAAAATCTACTTTCTCTGCCTTTTTTGTTTCCTGCTGCCTACTGAGATAGACATGACTGTTAAAGCAATATGCAGGTATTGTTGTAAAGCCACTGGACATGGTTTTAATCCTAAGTATCAGTGTTTTTTCAATTACATGAATAAACTTCAGTTGATTGATTTCGATGTTATTCTGTCTTTAAAGTTTGGCTGTTGTATACTGTGATTCTGACAAGGAAACCAACCACATACCTGGCAAGAATGGGTACCTCTGGTTGTATGCTTAAATGAAAAATTACTTCTGATATGTGCAATAACTTTTCCTGTATTTCTAATAATTTTGAAGTGATAGAAAAAACCTTCAGTGCAAGTCTACCTGTAGAATTGGACTGGTATGTTTTCTGACATTCTGCCAGAATATGGTGTGGCCGTGATGATTCATAAAGTATCTTGGCTAAGACTTAATTATTTTCCTCATTCTTGACAGGTAAAATGCCATGATTATTCCATCAGATAAACCACAGTTACATTGTTCTGCATCCTCATGCCTCATCGAGTGGTAAATAATTTATGCTACTGAAGAATGGTATTGTTGTAGGGTGATCCAGTCATAAAGGAATCCATGTATTTCGCAGTAAAAACATGCAGTAAATACCACAAAGACAGAATACCTATTGTGAAACGTACATGGGCAAAGCATGTGTTTCATATTGGTTTCTTCAGTGACAGTGAAGGTAATGTGTACAATTTTATTGGAGTAAGTTTAGTGGAACTGAAGGTGCACAGAGAGAACTGGGATAAACTTTTAGCTTGAAAGAGTTAAATAAGCATTACAGTCCATTTCCAAAAGAACTGAATTTCAACCATGGGCTGAATATTTTAACCGGTCATAGAACATATAAAATATAAATCTATAAGCTTACCCTTTTCACTTGCAGTTCAGTAATTCATAATGTAAAGAAGGCCCATCCTGTTTCTAGATTTGTTCACTTCCCTATGGAATGCCTATTAACATTTCATAGAAGAAATGAGTTACTATGAAGATAAAACCCCTTACGTATGTTACTTTGATGTCAAGCATCTTTATTTACGGTTTGTCCCACAGGAAAATGGGGATCCAGTGATGCAATATCCTACAACCAGTGTAGTCTGAGTTTCAGACAGTTGAAGAAATTGTATCACTTGAAATTCCTTCTTTCATAGTTCAGTGGATATAGTTACTGGGCTATAGGCTGGATGATCAGGGTTTGGGTGCTGGAAGGAGTAGCAAGCATTTCTTCTCATTTTTTCAGCCTGATTGTCTCAGAGGCTTGCCAAGCCTAATGCCTAATGAGTAATGGGAGCCCTTTACTTGGTTGGGGGGGGGGGCTGGGTCATAGTAGTGACCACTGTTGGCAATAGCACCGCAAATGTGTGTGGAGCTGCGCCTCCATTATGCACATGTTGTCATGACATGTACTTAATTAGAGCAGGGACAACTTTTACATTTCCTTTTGCTTGTTATTGTGGCACTTACCTCTTTGCAGATGCTTCAGTCCCAACAATTGATTTGGGGGTCCCAAACACAGAGCATGGGCACTGTGGAAAAACAATGGCCATCTTGAAGCATATTGCTTTGATTGCTTCATCCATACCAGATATTAGATGGGTTGTAGTAGCAGATGATGACACCATTCTGAGGTAGCTGCATGAACATCATGTAATTTCTCTTCCTTTAATGTACTTATGATGTAGACATATCACAAATATGTGACAGAAATATGCTGTAGTGCAAGGAAACAAATGTGACCAGACCAGGGTCATTCTGTTCCTAGCTTTTGGTGTAATTTCGTATCATGAACTTTTGACTTAAGTGAATTCAGGTACATGTGCTCACAAAAAATATAAAAATAAGAATTTAAATAGCATGGTCAATTCCACATGTCATACCACTCAGTGAGCATAAGCCTGGAGTGAAGTGAGAGTGTGATGCTGGTGCCTGATTGCCTAAGGTCTCACAGTGTGTATTGTCTATGTTGTATACAAAATGCAGTCATTAAATATAATTATACAGTATTTAACTGTTATAGTATGTACTACTTATGCATATATATTACAAGGTATCTATACAAAAACCATGTACTTTTTGGGCAATTTAAAGGATTATGAAGGGCAGTTCTGACTCTACGTGATTTTTTATTTATGTGCCGTCTTCGGAGTGTAACCCCAGCACAAGTTATGAATCCACTCTAATGGTAAATTGGGAACTACCCATTATATTCTATGCATACACCCAAAAATTGCTTAACAGCATCAACATGGAAATGATTATAGTGATCAATCATGCATAACACATACAGTCAACTGTGAACTGCCATCTTATATACAATATTTGCCATTGTTGGCAGCAACAATCCCTTTCATGTGAAAATAGTGTTTTGGGGTAGGGATGTAATGCTGTGACAGTAATTTGTGCTAGCCTGCTGGTATCATGTCCCAGAAAACAATAGATTTTACAGTCACCATCATTTTGAATCTTTACTGCTTGCAGTGTTGCAAGGCTTCAGCAGCTGCTGAGCTGTTTTCAGTCAAGCAAGCCATTTGCTATTGGTGAGAGGTATGGTTACAATGTGCAGCATTCATCTCAAGGCTACAATTACATAACTGGTGGTGGAGGAATGGTATTCTCCATTGCTTCTGTGCTTCAGATAACAGCTTCAGGCTTCTGCAAGTGTCCATCCGATTCAACTCCAGATGACATGTTCCTCGGCATTTGTTTAGCCAGACTGGGTATACCCATAACACATTCACCTCTGTTTCATCAGGTATGTTATATTGTTGCTGTTGTATTTTGATGCTTCCTGATGTGCTATGTGTTGACCTTTCTGGCCCCTGCCCACCCACACAAGGGTGTAGAATCTACTTTAAAGGTGGAAGAACATAGAGCAGATTATATTCTGTTATCTCGAGTGATAAGGTTATCATGAGAGTAATAGCAGAGGGAACCAGCAGCTAACATGGACTTTGAGCTGTGGGATCAGGGTCCCATATTCTTTACTTTCCCAAAATTTTATGTCTGGCATAGATGCAGATTTCAATCTGTAAGCAGAAAAATCTGCACACACACACATCTCACCAGGGTTTGAACTCAGAACCATCTGAATGAGAGACCATGTCTTATTTTGAGATCAATACATCCCCATTCACGTATACTGGGTTTTGGTGGGGAAACCTGAGGGAAAGAGCCCACTTGAGAGACCCAGGCATAGATGGGAGGATAATATTAAGATGGATCTTCAGGAAGTGGGATATGGGGATATGGACTGAATTGAGCTGGCTCAGGATAGGGACAGGTGGCGGGCACTTGCGAATGCTGTAATGAACCTTCAGGTTCCATAAAATGCAGGGAATATCTTGACTTGCTGAAAACTGGTTAGCTTCTCAAAAAGGACTCTACTCCATGGAGTAAGTAAGTAAGTACATCCCCATTCAGTGAGGAAATCTATGTAGAGGTGGGATATGGTGGTGTCTATGGTGGCGGTAGGATGACTGAATTTGGTTGTCAGTCATGGGAGTAACAGAGGAGGTATTGGTTTGGTTTTGGTGTTTGAAGGGCAAGCAGAATTATATTATTGTGATAATGATTTGACTTTTATGAGTTGGGCTCCAAGTAAGGGCAGTAAATTGTAGTATTCAGTGTTACAAATGTATGAATGCAAATTTGGTATGTGAGAATGTTGTCAGAGATGGATTACTGACTTTTTCTATGCTTGTGTAAACTAGGCACGTCCGTTGGACTATGCTCCAGAATACTTAGACCCACAGCTACCAGTCTCATTTCATAAGCACTGGATGATTGATCCTGTCAGAGTGTATAGCAAATGGTTTTCTGAAGTTGACCAGCAAATGGAAGCAGACTACCTGGCCCAGAAACATGTGGAGCTGTGAAATATTTTCAATAGGAAGATCAACAAGTGATTTATATGTATAGGAGTGTTATATTGTAAAATTAAAAATAAATATTTAATTACAGAACGAGTGTATTTCTCTTTGCTATTACTTTTATGGTAGAAATTAACTTTTAAATTTCATCATGTTCAGTGAATCATTAGTGTTCATTTCACCATTTTCCAGCTGTTCTATGACAGTACACTATCAGTACAGTGAAATTTGAATGTGAATGTTACCGCTGGAAGTAATTGCATCAGTGATTTTTTGATAGTCATTCCTGACAAGTGTCAACATTCAGCAGTGTATAAATATTCACTATTAGAGCAAACAGTTTTGGTTGAAAGTTATAGACTATTGAAACACATTCTGTGCTCACTAAACATTTTCATAAGTAATGGTTTTTGAGATGATTACACAAAAGAAAGGCTTTGTGTACATATACAAGGACTGTCCAGAGAGTATCTGTCCATTTTGAATATCGCAAGAACCAGTTGTGTGGCCTTGATATCACTTGGCAGCCAGTCAGATGAGACCTTACTGCACATCCTTGAACAGTCACTCTTCTGTGCGGCTAGTCAGTCGGCAGTGAGAGCACCGTCGACTGTCCTTGTGTACTGTGTGACGTTGCATTCAAAATGACCAAGCGAACAGATCAGCTTCATCATGACCATGTGCCTGCCCATTCTGCAGCTCTCATGCAGGCTTTTTTGGCAAAGCATCACATCACCCAGGTCTGTCAGACCTCTTACAGCCCAGATTCAGCTCCCTGCAAATTCTGGCTTTTCACAAAATTAAAATCTCCATTGAAAGGGAGGAGATTTGTGAATGCGACGGTCACAAAGTACACAAGATGTAAGGCCTAAATGCATATACGTATGTTATTAATGAATGTGCAACTGAAATTTGTGTACTAGATCTCTGTTGTACTGAAACCACAACATCCATCACACAGTTGGAGGTGTAACTTCAAGTAATCACAATAGAACAGTTCTCAGAAAATGACAATATTTTGGGGCAGTCAACCTGTTGGTTAGCATATAGGGGCCCATAATAATACCAGCCCAAATGTTGATGAAGTGGACTACATACTGATATTTGCAGATGGTATCAGGATTATCTATGCCAGACTTGCCTGCTGTGGACACTGAACATGCCCGCACATGATAACATTTCACATGTCCACAGACTGACATGTAATAAGAGCTCATCTGCAGTGTGATATGCAAAACTGTATCCATAAAGGATGACCATCTGCAAACAGATGTACCCTGTGTCAGTATTGGTATGATGCAGTTGATGGGTGTGAAGGACTACAAGATCCCTCAGTTGGTATAGTTTGGTTCTTGTGGAAAACTGCGCAAGTTCCACACTTCTTGTTGCACAACTGCAATGCGACTGCTCCATTGGCTAGTGCCTGTGGGCAATCTGCATGCACAAATGCCAGGTGTTGTGCTTCATGTCTCATTGGGGATGTTGCTCCAGTTCTTTCAACACATTAATCTTTGGATGATGACTGTGACAACATAGCACATACTCTGATGCACCAGTTCCAGCTCAACTGTTACAGGCACTGAAGGTTCTGAGAATGTCGCAGTATTATTTGTACGTATATTCCATAATTATTCATTTTCAACTGAGCCTTACAGTGCAGTGTGTGCCTTGAGTACATATAACAATGCGCTTTATATCTAAGAAGTGCATTACTCGATGTGATGGTGACATATATCACAACAACTAAATACCTCAGAGTATATAGTGTATAATATTTATGGCTTTCCTTATTTTTTTAAATCAGGAATCACATTGTGAGGAGCTTGTGCACAAATCCAATTGTATCCTCTGTCTGTGTGCGTGAATACATATGCACATGTTTGTGTGTGTACAGATACAATTACATGAGATACATTTCACTGATGCGTGAAGGCACCCATAAAGGGCACAGGATATGAAACATGTTATTGACCATATGGTATGATTGTGAGAAATCAGTGGTCAGTCTTACAACAATAAAAAAAATAGAAGTCTAACAATGAGCAATTGATTTATAAATTTCTAAAATCAGCTCACTAAAAAGCGGTTCCTACATAAACATCATCAGGCTTCATCTCATATAAGTATTTAATCATTAATGAATTCTTCACGTGAGTAAAAGGATTTGTCAATTAAGGACTTCAAAGTTGATATAAAATGCTTTCTATCAACTACTAATTCTGCAGCATATTCAGGTAGCTCAATAAAGATCTTTGTACTCCCTTTCAGCATAGTGTAAGTTGAAACAATTGCAGTTTATTTCTTATATTAATACCACAAACTGTACAGTTAAATGTATAAATTTCCAGGTTACATGACAAAAATGTCATTAAGGATAGTATTTATTGTGAAGGTAATGTCATTATTTTCAATGATTGAAATAATGGTTTGCAAGATGTTCTAGATTCAGACCCAGTCATTATTCTTATTTTCTTTGGTAGATGAAAGACTCCTTCACTTTCTGTTTAATCGCCACAGAATACAATGCTGTATGTCATTATTGAATGACAGTAAGCAAAGTGTAGTCATACTGTTCAGATGGTACTTGGATCTTACAGCATAACTGCTCATTTTTTGGCAGTATTTATTCAATATGATTCTTCCAGTTCATATATATAGCCCATGCAATGTAATGTTTGTAGCTTCTTTCATCGTTCTATTTTGTTAAGTAATATGGAATAGGTCATTTTGAAGATGGTTTGAGCTAATTTTGACAATATTTACCTTTTCTATTTTTAACGATAACCCAGTAACTGAAAACCATGCACTCGTATAAATTTAGTGTAGAGTTTGATCTTGAGTGGACCCGCGCACGCGTGTATGCTGGTTTGTATTTACCTACGTACATAAATATTTCAAAGTCCTCGTTATTTTGTTCAAATACTACATAACAGTACCAAAATATACAGACTGCTCATAATGTCCAAGGTTTTGAGCCCCAGAACGTCAACTCGACACCCATACCGGTTACGTGAATACGTGTGATTAAACTTTTCTCTGCTTTGTTTAAATACTGAACTGCAATTAATATTGTCAAAATAGCCTGTTGAGAGAGGAATCGGCTTTCTTCGCCCTGAGCAGCACCGCTAAACCCCAAAAATCACACTTCTGACGCCAGACGACATGGAAGATTACGCGACTTGGTTAGTGGGCATTAACACTGGAGAGTGAGCGGTGTGTTGCGACTCCCGTACGAAGTATGGGATCAAGATAAAATATTTTGCATGTTAGATTCCCGAGATCTTGCTAATAGCTTTTATAACAGTTATATATAGGCTTAAATCCTTGATATTTATCGGAAATTGAGGTTAGGTATTTATCACTTAAAATTTTAAATTCACAGAATGTGCCGAACACACAGTACAGGTTAACTACCATGTACTCCACTACGCGTATTGAATACAGATAATTAAGGGCAGAATGTTTTATCTCTCTTAAGCGCAGTAGGCCAGAAGCTGTACTGTAAGAAGAGAAAATATCAAAATTAAACCACTTTGAACATTGTTAGTTATATGGTAAATATACAATATGGTGGCGTCCGTTTCTATTCTCTGTCGTGTGTGGCGCTGAGGGCTCTTGTCCCATAACTTCCGAGCTACTGTTTGGTTGAAGGGGGGAGGGGGGGGGGTGAGAGCTTGTGTTGGCGGTGTATTCAGCAAGGTATGTAAACTCATACTCCCGACTAGCCCACCACAGACACCTAAAGAGGACTTGAATTACATATGCAGCCACATTTTATCAACAATCAGATTTTACCATAACGACCTACTGTTGTATTTAATTTTATTATCTTAATAATTTATAACTTTGGCTAACACAACCTATAAGCTCCCTGAAGATGGTGCGATGGCACCGAAACATGTTGGAGAAATTATAATATAATTTTATGCTAATTATATGTGTATTTGTTGGTATATTAATAAATATCTGTATTACTTTATACTGCAATGTGTTTCTCTCAGCTGTAACTTTTCTCATCACATATTCCATCATGAGATTGAACAGCAGTGGTGCCAGGTCATCTCTAATTCCGTAGAGTTTGACATGTGTGTTTGGAGTTGAACTTTTGCTACCATATTGTCCATTGTTGCTTTTACCAGCCTTTTCAGTTTATTGGGAATTTGGAAATGTTGCAATACCTCATACATCTTTTCACTTCTAACACTATCATAGGCTTGTCTGAAGTCTGTGAAGGCTAGATAGACACTTATGTTGTATTCCCGACAATTCTGTAGTATTTATTTCGCTGTGGAAATCTGATCGATTGGTCATCGTCCTTGCCTGAGTCCTGCCTGGTGTCTTTTTTCTATGTAAGGTTGTAGTTTATTTTTCAGAATGGTGGTGCAAGTTCTGTAAGTTGTACATAGTAACAACATGCCTCTGTAGTTCGGCAGTTTCATTTGTCCCCCTTCTTGTGGAGTGGGCACATAATATTTAGTTTCCACTCCTCTCACAATCTTTCTTTCTCCTATATTATGCCCGCTAAGTTGTGGATTTTATTTATTACTTCTTCTCGTCACACCTGAGGAGTTCCACTGGTATGCTGTCTATGCCCAGTGCTTTATTATTGTTTAACTTCTGTATGGCCAACTGGGTTTCTTGCTTTGTAGGTGAGTGTATTCCCCTTCCCCACTCTTTATGTTTGGTTCTGTTTTATGTGTAGTGCCGCTGTTATATTTTTATGTTAATTTTTGTTTACTATCTCATCAAAGTGCTCCTTCTATCTCTTATAATCTGTTCCTTGTCACCAGTTGTGTTCCCTTTTGTATCTTTCTTTTATCTTTTTTTACCATTCTGTATGCCTGTCTGGGGTTGGTTTCTTAAATTCCTTTTCCTCTGCAGTTAATTGTTGGTTGATAACCTGTCCCTTTTTCTTCCTGCATGCTGTGTGCACCCAGTTCCGTTTCTCATATTCTGCTTTTTTGCTTTTGTTGATCTAGCTAAACTTGTCTGGTATGCCTTATGCTTTTGCTTCATAAGTTATCTGTACTCTTCATCAAACCATTCCTTTTTATCCTTCTTTCTGTCCTCATATCCCAGTATATCAATTGCTGTGCTTTTCATATCTGTTTTTTTTTTTTGCCATTGTATTTCCACATCTCTGCTTACTTCTTTTTCTACTGCTTCTTATGTGCAGGCCTTATTTAACTTCATTCTATATTCATCCCTAATGCTGTCCTTTCGTAGCTGTTCCAGATTGATTTTCTGTCATTCGCTTAGTAGGCCTAATGTGCTTCCTTGTTTGTATCCTTGACTTATATATGCCTTTCACTAAGTAATGGTCTGAATCATAATTAGCTCCTCTGTATATCCTTGCATTTGCGATGCTTGTGGCCTGTCTTCTATCAATTAATATATGATCAATATGGATTGTTGTTTGTCCATCTGGGGATACACAGGTGGCCTTGTGCATATCTTTTCATGGGAACTTTGTAGATATTATCACCAAATTCTTCCACTGGGCGAAATCTGTTAATAGTTTCCCGTTCTCATTAGATGTTTTATGCAGGCTTTATTTCCCTATAATTGTGTAATATTCTCTTTCTTGTCTGTTTTTAGCATTTGTGTCCCCTAGGATGATTTTGACATCATTGTTTGGAGCCATATCGTGGCATCTAACTGAGCACTAAAGTCCTTTTCCTTCTTGTTTATATCCTCCATCAGTGCGCGTATGTTTATAGAAGCTATATTTCTAATTTTGTTTTCATTCTTAGGGTACATATCCTTTCATTGATTGGTTGGAAGCTTAGAATGTTTTCTTTACGTCTGTTGTCTACTATAAAAGCTACTCCAAACTCCCTTCTGACTGTGTTTTTTGTGGTCTGTGGCAGTGTATGAGTTTTAAAGTCGATTATTGCTGCCCCTTGCCATCTGATCTCCTATATGGCCATAACATGGATGTTGTACTTTTTTTTTTGCTTTTTTTTTTTTTTAAACACAACATCCGAACCCATCACAAACAAGGAACGACACGCTACCACAATGCCATCATAGCAACAAGTGATATAAGTAACTTTAGCATGAACTGATAGCTCCCTGAAGATGGTTTAAATGTAAACCGAAACATGTCAGAAATTTCAACTATTTTAACAAATTAAAGTTTTATAGTGTCATTAAAAAGTGTGCATGTGTTGGTGAATATATGTGAGTTGTACTGTTTTGTATGTGGTATTAATTCTATTATCGATCCTGGTCTGAGCATTGTTCTAATATTCCATGTTCGAAATGCAAATTCTGTAGCCAGTCTTCATAGCCATTTGATTCCATTTCCGAGACTTTGGTTGAAGTTTCATAATACTTATGTTGTGTGGGATGGGGTTGTTAGCTTCATGCCCACCCCACAACCTGGAGGACCAGAGTACCCCTTTCTGTCTGGGTCATCACCTTTAACATTTCTGGCGTGGGAGGCCCTACCAGTAGCACCACTTTCCCCAGCATAGCTCTAAGCATCATTTGACCACAGAAGCCCCATCACTGCATCAAAGTGTGCATACCTTCAGGGGGAAATTTGATCTAAACCCAGTAAACTGTCATTTTATTAACATTGCTTTGCTTTCACAACTGTCGTTTGTTTTCGGTTTCTAGGATGTAAGATAACATGCTCATCATCCTTGCATCTTGCTTAAATGCGGGAAAGGTCATGGATAAAGAGGCCTTGTGGAGAGGTCCATTAAAGACTCCCTTTTCCAGGGAATGACAGGGAAATCTTCCAACAGAGTTTTACATTTTAATGTTAATGTTTAGTGCTTATTGAGATTCAGGTAACTGTTCGTTATTATGAACTAAGGTATTGCCTACAGGCATGGTCAGGCATAATGTTGAAGTAGATTCCTTAAATATAAAAAGTAAATAAAAGATACATAAATATGTGCATCTGAATTATATTCAACCACTCATGCTCAGATATTTCAGTTACAATACATAGATTGCACATTACTGTGTGTTGCATGTAGCATGCAAATTTTCTGTTCCAAGATGCCATCTAACAAAGCCGCGAGTTTGTAGTTGGAAGATAGTGTTGCTTGTATAAGATTACAGTAGAGATTTTCAAGGTTGCTTGGCTTATGCAACTGTTCAAGCAAAGGAGTTTTATCTCCTGTTTGTAATTTAAATATCAGCATGACAATTGCAATTTTGTGCAAATACATCACCTTTTTATCATATGGGAACCAGATATGGAAGCAAGTAATTATACAAAATGTATTTTTTGCTTAACCTTTGAATAGTGTGGTGTGGTCTGTCAGACTGCTGGAATTTCCTGCTTGCCGTGAACATCCTCTTCCTGTTTAATTGAGTCATCCTACTGCTTACCTTTTGGTCTTTGTGTGGGCTGAGTTATTGAGTATTGTGAATTCACAGAAGCTTGTTATATGTGACTTACTCTGCAAAGAAATCTTTCAGCATTCTAGTAGACCCTACTGTATTAGGTACACAATTATATTTATGTTCAGCTCGGTTTTATTTCATCATTTTTATTTAAATATATTGCTGTATTTTTAGTGGTGTGAAATTAAATTACTGTTTTACACGACCTGTAACCTCAATTATAGGGAATTTTATTGTTTGACTTTGGATTGGTGACAAGTGGATGACTGTGATTTAAATTCTGCATGATGATACTGGATGACAGCAGGTGCTAGCTCTTCAAAATCAAAGAACATCTTCACTGCAGTTACACAGTCTGAAGATTATTATACGAGTATACTATGTTTGAAATAATTTCTGGCGGAGGTAACTCCCTCTGCCTTAAAATGTATACGGAGTGCCTTCATAGGTTTACATCTTCTTGGTTTGTATGTCTCAAATAAGGTTGTTGGAGAAATCCTGAAGTTTCTGATGTTTGAAACCAATTGTTTACTGACAGCATGCTGCTGGAGATTGTTCTCTGGTAAAATAAGAAAGTTTGCAAAATCAGGTCTCAATACACTAGCAAAGACATTTCACTTATTCAGAAAGCATATCTAGTTGTGTTTTATGAACCCTACTAGCTACCTCTATTTTCAAGTCTGGTCTTGAAAGTGTAGTAAGCTTTTTTTGCAACTAATGGACCTGACCAAGACAAAACTGTTTGCTTATTTTGACTATATGTTTGTGATTGGACAACAGCACCATCATGGACAAAAGAAGAGATGATGCCTGTACAGTTATTTCTGAAGTACTGAGTGTACTAATCGAAAACTCTAAAAGATATTTTTACTTGCTGCAATACTATGCGTTGATGAAGTGTTTGTTGCTTGTAAAGGTCACTGTAGTAGAAAGTTTGCATGCCCAAGTGACCATCTAAATTAATTTGATTTGAGGGTTTTATGTCTCACTGATCGAAGGAGCAGCCATCTACTTTATGGCTGCGTGGGCACCAGAACAGGATCAGACAGGCACACCCAGTCCACTGAAGAAAAAAACTTGTTGTTCCGTCTCAGGCTGTCATGAGCTTCATGAGACCAGTCCATGTGGGATGTATGGTGGACAAGCTGGGACTAGGACAGGGTTTTCTCTAAGTACTTTGGTTTTTCCTTGACAGCATCATTCCACCAATCTTTTGTACAGACTCATTCATCTGTCACCAGAACTATATTCTGTTAGCATCTTGCAGGATTGTTGACTTGCACATTCAAGAAGATGTTTATGGCAACCTATATCAAAGACCAGTCAGCATGTCATGGCCGACAGTTGCTTTAGTTTAGTACACTCTGTACTGTTAAAGAGCATCAGAAAGTAGGTATTTCTTACTCTGGAAACCCAAAGAAAAACAAACTAGGAATTCCTTTCAAATATCCACCTTCTCCATCTTCAGAAGTAAACTATTCAGAGTATGGATTTAGTGAAGACATGCAGTTGTCATACAGAACCAAAAAATCCAAGGCATTGTGGGATATCATCAGTGTGTCATTGTACTGGAGATGATCCTGAAACTGGAAGACTAGAAATTGTAAATTTTTATAACCTCACAAAATATGGTGTTTACAGCCTAGAAGTGTCCAGATGCACAAAAAAATGGCTTAAGGCAGTATTTGTATGGTAAGAGATGTCAGCACTGCAAACGCATTAAGCATGAAACATATAGGAGAGTAACTCATGGAATACATAAAATACAGAAGATTTTTGAACACACATGTGTACCTAAAAAATTAAGGTTTACAATCAGAAGAGCACATGGAACTGATAAAGAAGCAACATGTGTTGCTGACTGCCCATCTAATGACCATAAAATGTGCTATACCTGCCCCCCCCCCCAAATTAAAGGGGAAGACAATATCCCTGCATCACTTTGCAGCATCCAATTTGCTTGAATCCTGCTAAGAAATTCTGCAAAGACTCTTATAGGATGATTGATTTTATAATTTAAATTACTTTTTCGTAATCATTACGTGTAAATAATTTGTAATGTTAGAATTTTTCACAGTCATTTTAAAGAAGGCACAAGTCTGGTGGGATATGACACCATGTTAACTAATAATTATGGACATTTCAAAGGAACTAGCTGCTCAATCTTCTAGGTATGTGGACTGCTTAACTCCTGCAGAGGGATGCAGTGAGCCACTCTGCAATGTCAATAACTGTTTACCAACTGGCACGGCATAATGTCTCAGAAAACCTGATCCTCCTGAGTAAAGAATTAGCTGAATGATTTCCAAACACGCATGCTCACATGCATGCACATGATATATATATGTTTGGCAAACAGTTCTTTTGTATCAAAACCTGCAAGCACTCTGGCAGACTGCATTATGTGAGTTCTGGGCAACTGCCATTTAAGGGATAACTGTAGTGTGATGTTTTCACATGCTTAATTTGATGTGTTTGGAATGCCTTCTCATAGGTATTGTACTCCTAAGAAAGTGCGTATGAGGAACAAATTTCAAAGATGGATGCTGGCATCAAGAGGAGAGAGATTCCTCATCCCAGGGCCTGTGCAAATCCACTGTCAGCCATCACATTCTAGTAAGTTAAATTTGTAATATTCTGGTATTTGCTGAATGAAGGGTATTATTATAATAATAATTTTATTATTTATGTTGCATTATTTATTTACATGAATATTCATCTTGGCACTCTCTTAGCCAGTTGTTATTATTAATCTTAATATTCAGGAAACTGTCTTTAATTAATCCTTATTTTACCTTGTCTGCCATACTGAAGAATAGACAGTTTTATGGTCTGTATGTCTGCTGCTGCCTCCCTAATAATTTTCAGTTGTGGTGAGAGAGTGCAATGTGGTGCACTGTGCATCTTGTATTTCTATAGCAAGTTAAATGCTGCTGTTCATGTTTGTCCATTTAAAACAGTGATAACTGGATGTGCCGCCTGCTTTATATTAAACCTCTGCATCTTGCCCTCTGAGTGTGCTTATGTATAAAGTATGATTTTGGGAATATATGACACGTGTTTCCCTGAAGAGCAAGAATATCTTGGATATTCTTAATGGATGTGCTTTGTGTTTTCTTTGTGGTAGGAAGAGAACTGTTAAATTTTGTAGATGAACTTCATACTTCAAAGGCTTAATCACCAACGTAAGAACTTCTTATAAAATGGTGCATTATTACTTTTATTCTCAGTTGGCTGTTGGGTACCTTCAAGAAAGGTTTTAAGAAGGACTTAGAAATAGATGACATGTACACCACACTTGCTGAACATCGTTCTGATTATTTGGGGGACAGACTGGAGAGGTGAGATTTATATATGTATAATTAATAAGAACTGTATGTGTGTGTGTGTTTGTGTGTGCATACCATTGTGTAAAGGCATATGGAACTGTGCCACTGTTACGAAGTGGCACATGACATTATACAGAGTTATCAAAACATTGCACATATTCTTTCAACCTGATCTTCTTACAGAACAAGACAGACAATGTATGTGCCGTAGGGAGTCTTGATTTGGAGGTCAGGTCTTGTGTGAGGGTAATTGGAAAGCACTGTGTACCCTTCTGCTACACCTGACCTCTGGTTGAGGATTAATCACTGATCCATGCAATCCTAATTCAGTCTTATTAACATACTAGTATCTGTATCTCCTCTATATAAGACTGGTGGTAAAACTATGTTATGTGGAACTGTAAAAGGAATAAATTTTGTGATGTACAGAATAAAAGTGTCTCATACATGGTGGTAATTTCTTATTTGCTTCAGGTTGTGGAATCAGGAGCTGGAGCAAAGAAATGCCAGAAATAGAAAACCTAGTTTGTTCAGAGTTCTCAGACGTTGCTTTGGCGTTCATGTTATTCTCTTGGGGCTAATATTGGCAACTGTGGACTTCCTTTTCACGTGAGCAATTGTGCATATCAGGTTTCTGTCATCTATTTAACTTCTTGAGTGACTTACTATGGATTTTAGAATGTGAGTGCTCACAAAAGCCTGTCAGTCAGATCCACAGCATGATGGCTTTAAGTTTCTTTATGGAAGAGATGGCCTGCAGATATTGTGTATAACTGTGACTGAATTGAATACATAATGAGTCATATACATATTGTTAGAATCAGGTCTCCAGCTCGGAGTTTAGTTATAGGGTTAATAAACTTCCCATTATAAAGAGCCTACTTGTTACACAGTTGTTTTCATATCTTCTTACTGATTAAGTTTGCAGGATGTTTTTACAGTTTAATAACCTAGGTATAATATTTGAGGATTTCACAGCAAATAAACGCTCCAATAATTGTCCAAGAGAATTTTTAGACCCTCTGTTTCTTTTAAGAGCTAATTGCTTTATATTTGTATTTGACTTGTTGCCCATCACTACCTTTCCTGCAATTTAGGGCCAGATTTAAGCCAACTGTAGCAAACTATCTTGGTCATGATCGCCCCATCATGTGGGTTGACAGGATCTGCCCTGTGTGTGCTACTACTTCGGAAATGGATTTTTCACCCTCGCCTGGGTGGACAGAGTCCGGAAGGGTTAACACAGACCACATCTGTAGGCATTAAACAAATATCAAACATTTTTGTAAGGTACTGGTCATCTTCCAGTATGCAACAGAATTTGTTTTGAAATTTTTGTGCATGTTCTTTGGTCTATGGCTAGAACTACAACAGGCCATTATTTTTCCTCCTCCTCCTTTCATGTTATTCGTAACCATAATGCTGTTTCTCATTTGATACATAACATATATGCTTGACAAAGTGACAACAGTTGAACCAGCAAAATGTGATGTCTTAGAAAACTGCTTAAGAGAGAAGTTTCTGTTTAATAATAATTATTGAGAAGAAAATAATTTTTCATTGCAGTGGGTGCAGTATGTTAATATCTCTGCTGCAGTAATTGTTAACCAACAGAATGGTTTCAGTGTACCTCACATAATATTCACGATTCTCATTTATAAGCCCTGCTGTCATTGTTTTTTAACATTTGACACTGCTGGCTGTACAGAACATTACTAGTGCTGATTGCTTTCAGACAAGTTTATCGATGAAGTAGAACCAGGGCAGCATAGTTGGTGTAGTGATTGCACTAAGGGCTGGACAGTCTGGAATTTGATTCCTGTCAGGGGCAAGGTACAACTTTCTTCTCCAAGACTTCCAGAGTGGCTGTAGGGCCCACCAAGCCTCCTACTCATTATTAGGAAGTCTTTCTATACCTAGGAGAAAGGTGGACAGGCCGTGAAGTTTACCACCATTTCCATATGGTGCAAAGATTAAGAACGAATGGAACTAATTCTATCCCCCCACCCTACCCCCTTAATGCCTTCATGATTTGGACAAAAAAAATTTTGCCTTTGCCTTTTCTAATGCTGAAGTGTTGTGACTGTTAACGTCATGTGTAGCTCTGTTTACTCACATGTACATAATGTCACTCTGGATCAACATATTTTGTAATAAATTTACTATTGTAGTCCTTACTGATAGGTCTAAATTGTGCAATATCAAAACCATTAATCCTCTCTTGTTGAAGAATGGTCTTTTGGGATCTTTTAGTTTGGTAGATGGTTAAGTTTGTGATATTTTAATTGTACTAATGCTTCAAGTTGATCCTAATGAGGTGAATCTTATTGTGAAAACCTTTTATTCTCTGCTTATATTAAATGGAGATAAGAATTTTGGATTCTTGCAAGATTTCGTGATAACTATTATTCTACTTTATGCTATACTGACACTTGTTTGGATTAAGTTAACCTGAACTTAGGGAGATAAATATTTTCTATTACTGGTATTTCCTTCATACTGTGTGTAATATGACTCAAATACTAAGGTGTGCTAAATGGTAGTAGTGTACCAAAATATTATTTTTTCTTTTGCATGAGTGTGATGCATTTTGTATGTTGCAATGTGTAGGATAACTCAGCCCCTATTTTTGGGAGGATTTATCAGGTATTTCTCACCAGAGAACAGCGTGAGTCGAAACGCAGCTTTTATGTACGCTGGTGCCATTGTGACATGTTCAGCTATTAGTGTGACTGTCAAACAGTCATTCATGCTAGCCATTTTTCATCTGGGCATGAAGATACGAGTTTCTTTATGCTCCCTCATGTATAGGAAGGCAAGTACATGTTTAGTCATATTTATACCATAGTAACCAGCAACTAACTGCCTTTTCTGTAGTATAGTTTCTCTCTTGTTAAAGTAGTTGGCACTGTATCTCATCATACAGGCTGTACTAAATTAAAGTTAGTACAGTTTTATGTAGCATACCATATTTACCTGAGTATAGGATGGAGAATTTTGTTTGTAATGTATCTTCAACAAATTTGGAAGTTGCAATAATATCAGGCACAGTTAAACATGTTCTGTGTACAGAGCAAATGTTTTTCTGTGTGCTGTGACTAGGTGAATAGAGAAAAGTACACAGTTGCTGCGGTAATTATACACATTATTTTGTACTCATTATTTCATTATTGATAATCCTGACAGCTCATTTTTTTGTTAGATTATAGAAGTGAGAATTTGTGAATGTTCAGGTATTCTATAAGAGTAATGGATGAGTGTGCTAAATGGAAAGGTGCAGCAGCATCTAAAATACCAGGTACAACATATCGCTGTGACAGTGCTAATTTGAAATTAATAGTAACTCAACATGCTGAAGAAACCATAACCTTTATCATAGTGTGGAAATTCTGTGTTGTGGAACAGCATGTATGATGCTGGGAAAAACATAAATATCTAATACTCAAGGGAGCATATCCATTCCAGACTGGATTTTCTGGACTCAAGTAGAAGAAGTCAATACCATTTACAACAGTATCGTGGAATTTGTGTTAGAAAATAGTGCAAATGATCTTCCCAGTACAAAAGAGACAGTACAAAGGAAGGCATTGAAAGTCACTACATTCCTGAAGGTTCTGTGACAAGATTTGAAAATCAGTGATGGTTGGGCAGTTAAATGTATGCATTTTAAAGGGTTAGTTCATTACTGGAGAATAAAATTAGCACTAAGTTTTCCCACAGACTGCCTTGAAAAATTAATATCTTAAACAGTGCTAATAATTAATTTGGGCCAAAAACGTAACTATCCCATAGGACATATGTGTCCAGCAGTTGAAACCAAGTCATTTTTCATATATTTCTTCTCATGTGGTGTTAAGAACAGTTGATACAAATACAGATGAGAAGGCAGTGTACATATAAACATAACACTGGGGTACATTCATGTAACCAGTATGCAATGTGCATGTGCTGTATTGTCATCTGTGGCCTGTCTGGCTCTACTGTATTTTTCCATATCTTATAAAAAGCACAATTTTTGGAAAAAAGTTGTTGATCAAAAATGTGTGTTTTGATTTTCTGTACAATTTTGTCTGTAGAATTTCTCATTCAAGGAAGAATGGAGTGAGATATCATAAATGTACATAGGTCTTTATGTAAAGTACCCAATTTTTCTTGTCAGATTTGAATGAAATATGTATTTTCTCAATAGATTTTAAAAAAATATGTAACTATCTAATTTCATGAAAATGTGTCAAGTGGGAGCCAAATTTTTCCATTCGGATGCATGGACAGACATACATGATGAAACTAATAGTTGCTTGTCACAATGTTGTAAATGTGCCATAAAAATTTACAGTGCATAGGGTTCAAAAACTTTATTTTTGGGATTTCAAATTATTGGGGATTTCTGACACATAATACCTGCAAATTTGTATATTTTTTTGGTTGCCATATTATACATCCTGTTTAAATTTAGTACTCTGTATTTCAGGCATTGCAGTTGAGTAAGATGGCTCTGAGGGAAACAACTGTGGGTCAGGCCGTAAATCTTATGTCCAATGATGTGAACCGATTTGACCAGAGTGCCCTTTTTTTTGTGTACCTATGGTTTGGCCCATTAGAGACACTTGTTATATCATATTTAATGTGGCGTGAAATTGGTTTTGCTGCATTTATTGGAGTTGGAGCCATCATGCTTATCATTCCTTTACAAGGTGTGTGTTTGCAGAAAATCATATGAAACTGGAAGTTGTGTGTAAATGAATATAAATATACAACTTCTTAATAGTGTGTTCCACATATGTGGGAAGTGTCTCTTTCAGTATTTTAATGTAATCTCCGAAGGGCCATGGCAAATTCAGAATAACATAGGTTTCACAAATTCATAGAATGCAGCCCAAATCCTGAGATGACCAACCTTCTCTTAAGATTATGTTGTTCTGGGTTTTAACACCTTGAGATTGTGTAGGTTATTACCACCACTTCATAGGTAACTGTTGCTTTCGTTTTCAGGTCACTACTATATAGATTGAAGCAGAGGTTTCTGTAAAACATTGGTAAACCACCTACAAAACTTTGTGGCATCATAACCTTGTACATCCTTACCACCTATATGTATTTGTATGTTTGGTGTGCCTGTCTAGCTCAGTATAGTAGGTGAGACCTCTTTGAGATATGGGTGGGGTTCATAGAATATGATTTTTTTTGTTGATTGTACCTGAACTTTTATTTTATTACTGCTGTCTAGCTGTCCAGTTAACTGTTTTAGGAATCGGATGGTATATCTGTTAGTCACTATAACTGTTTGCCTGTTGAGCTGATAACAAGCACACCTCAGTAAACACCTGTCCTTCTCATAGTTTTGTGATGAACTGTCTCTAGATTCTTGTGACAATAATCCACTCTTATATACGCCTGAAT
>Ga0131853_10003285_pt1 | contig 28999 bp, 18 predicted proteins | sample TergutLab28metaG_FD_92764 | JGI IMG/M metagenome (GOLD analysis project Ga0131853, IMG submission 92764) | Labiotermes labralis P1 segment gut microbial communities from Petit-Saut dam, French Guiana - Lab288 P1 (version 2) (version 2) | ecosystem: Host-associated > Arthropoda: Insects >... | reverse complement strand
TCCGAAGAAAGGCGTGCTGAGGATTTTTTCATATATATATATATATATATATATATATATATATATATATATATTGAGTGGCATGACTTCACCATAACTGCACATATTCCAGATTTATTAACTAAATACATGGAGCATAGCCCTTCCTGAGAAGCTAAGAGTTCCGCAGCTAGTGAAGAAATTTCCCCATTTTATGCAACCTGAAGGTTCATTACCGCCTTCACAAGGGCCCACCACCTGTCCCTGTCTGGAGCCAGAGCAAACTCCCGGAGGTATAAAAAGCTAAAATATTAGGTTGTTTCTATCCCTGTTCAAAAAATGCTCATTTGCTGTTTTGCCAAGTTAGGAAGGCAGTTAGATATCATTATTACTGCTGTACTCAGATGCCTAGCAGAAGACAACTTTTCTCTTAGAATATAATTATTTAACATGTGGTGGTAATTACCCAGCTTCACTGAACTGGTGAGCGATACATTCCCTACTTTGTATGTACAGCTGCCTACAGGCCACAGCTAGTACCCAAGTTTTCCTCGATACAACTGATCTGCGTACGTATACTTACCAGCCACCTACTCTACCATGGGGCACTGGGGTGCAGGAGTCAGACGCTCCTCCCATCAAATCGGGCAGACTGGCAATGTATAAGGTGGCTTGAGTGAAGCGCTCTGTAGAATCGTCACCCTACTGCAGAATGCTCACTCTAAAAAGCAAACAGATTTTATCACGCAGTCTTATAATTTTATATAACGAAACTCTACTTCGTATATAAGACAGCAGGTAAACTATCACGGGCATTCTTTCAGAGTACGAAAGATTTGCTAGCGTAAGAGTATTACACACAGAACATTCTTTGTACAAGAGTAAGACCCACCCTTCTTGTTAAAAATACTGAAACATACGATGTTTGTCATCGTGTATCTTTGCCAAGGTCAACCAGTTCCACCACTGAAGTCCTATTTTTTAACATGTCTTCATAGATAGACAGCGGGACGGTATAAAATATAGGCCTGACTATTTCAATTTATAAAACTGTAAACGTGAACGGACCTGGCCTTTATCTGAATGGCCTTACAAGTCTTAGAAGTTGATTCAAAGAATAGTGATATCTCCCAGAGAAACAGAAAAGTTGTCGTTGGGTCAAAATACAAAAGTTCTTGCTAGTGTTTAAATGAAAGGGACAGCTTAAATTAGAACGTTCATTGGCTTGGTTTTCTTAGTTATTTTAATTACGAAATAATTAGAAAAGTGGGTAATTCGTTTTAATAAAATGGGGCGTTTTTTCCCAGGTCCCTTGTCTGGCATGATTTCAGATCTCCTGCCTGTCTTACAAACTATCCATCTGCATAATTAATGTACCGAGTTACCACTCATAGGACAGTTAGGTTTTCGTCACATGATCTGTACAAATGACTAATCAGCCTGCACAAAAGTACTAGCTTGGGATGAGCAATCTACTCTAGAATAGTTCTTGGGAGTCTTCCCATCGGCTAGATATAGCTGTGCGACGTAGCTAGACTGTGGGACGTTTGCTGGTAGTTACGTATTATGTCTTGCAGGACTGTGGTTGGACACAGCATAGCACTCGCTTGTTCTGTTGCTTCAGGAACCGTTGGGAGTCTGCCATTTGATACCTTCGTTAGTCTTAGTGCATACCGGTATTGACTTTATAGACTTCCTCGATTCCCCAAGCTATCTGTTGCGCCTTATCTTCCGACATTTATTCGATTATCACCAGTAATGCTGACACTACAAATCGTACGAGGCAAAATGCACAGACTCATAACAAACAATGAAAGACACGATTACAACTGTCTTAAAATTAAAGTCATCAATGTGTACATGGCAGGGAAATGCATTGTCTCTTGCAGTATAACATGATGTTAGGTTTATGTCTATTCTCCCTTCGTACATTTCAGAATATCGACAAGAAGTCGTCCAATTGCACGTGCGGTCTGTTACCGGTATAAACAATGATTCATTCGAAACATGATCAGACCCCTCTTAGCGAACAGAACCCTCTCGAAATTTGTAGTGAATAAGTTTTATTATGTAACGCAGCTGATTATGTTACCCATAAAATGACACTGGCCAATCCGCAAACCCTGTTTATTTGGCTGCCACATGTGACAGCAACCTCTGTAAGTGACGGTTCGGGATTATTCATCAATTACGCGCGATGAACTATGCACAAAGTTTATCAACAGAAAACACATAGAACAGGGAACGAATTAATTTTAGGACAATTTATCCCAGTTCTACTTTTGAGCAATTATAATTACGATAATCCAGTAAAACAACAATTTACTATATCATTTTTTAACGACATGTTTCGACCTGAAAGTTAAACACAATAAAAGAATCTGTCTCATATAAACTGCGTGTGTATACACATATACATACACCCATATATACATATTTTTTGCTTGTTTCAGCCTTATGATGACCCTTCAGGCCAAAACATGTAGTTGAAAATAATAAAGTGCTCTTTTGACTGGGTTTATCCTCATTATAATTGAATGAATTAATGCAGATATGCGTTGCGCGTGTGTTCATGTATTTGAAAAAATTAAATTAAACTGATAGAATTGGTGAGTCAGTGACTCGGACGCCGTTTTAGTGCTGGCAAGGGATTCCACTGGCTCGCCAGGGACTCATGAGATCATAGCATCCGTAACTGACGTAGCGTATGGGCAAGGGATGGCATGACCAGCCCACTCCCCCCACCAATATTACACACGGTCCAAACTCCTCATGAAAACTTGGTAAATTATACACAAAAGTAAAATGCTCATAATAGACAACATGTAATACGAAACTAGTGTCAAAATTCCCTCACCAATCTAGACCTATAGGTCTGTCAGTTGTTTGGACTGACATTCGTGAAAAGAGAATTACGTAAAAGTGAAAGTGAGCAGACCGACTCAATGACAGTTGCTTACATTTGGCCAAAAGGCAGAGCTGTCAGGTTGGTATTTCGGTGTTTATACAGCAAGAAGGTTGGCGGTTTTCAACAAGTCCCACGTTTGCTGATTTCCCTGATTGTATTATCCCTCCCTCTCCTCTAGAACCCGACAGTTCCCCTGCCAATCGGAGAATTACTGCACGCACATTAATCTATTGCGTTTTGTAAGACTCTTAGAAATTACAGATCAAGTTAAAAGTTGGCTGGATATCTTCATAAACCCTTGTCATCATTAATGGGGGTTTGATGACAAAAGTTAAAGAAAGTTCCACCAACTTTGGTAAACAAACACCACCCAAAAATACAGGCTTCCTTTCCACACACAGGCCTGCACCACAACAGCTATTGTTAATAAATATCTTTCCGTGACAATTATAAATAAGGGGTGTGCTGAAGCCGATTTGGTCAAATCGATATATAAAGGCAAAAAAAAAATTAAATTAAACTGATAGAATAGATATAAAGGCAAAAAGATAAAAATGTGCCCTCACACAAAGCAATTTCAGTGCATAATGAAGTTACTGTATGCCAGTTTTCCATTCTGAAAAGTACACTAATGAAATTCACAACCAAAAATTCAACATGCAAACTGGTATTAATAATTTTGGTTAATACACCTCCGGTATGGGTTTCTGAAATACATACTTTGGTCAATACACATCTGTGGTTATTGTTCCTTCATAAATTTTGATTAAGAGCAACAAATTGAGCTGAAAAAATATTTAATCAAATGGACAAGCAAATAGTAATTATGAAACATCTCTCTGTTCTAGGTCTGAAACGAGTTGCTTGGCCACCACCTCCAGAAAATTACGTCAACACCCTAACAGAGCAACCAGTTTACACAAAGGTAATTTGTGTTTTTTAAATAAGAGATACAGAATGGTCCTCATGCTTAACTAAACATCATGCAATGAAGGCATATGGAGTAATGGGAATAGCTCCATATCTTCTTACATGTGATACTAGATGGAGGTAGTTAGCCTCAAACTCCAGCCACTCTGTGTCCTGGGAAAGAGCCCCTGATACCCACTAAACAGGTGGCTGGGTAGGCCTCACAACTGGACTCAATGTTTTGGAGAAGAGCAAAATGTCTTGCATCTGCTGGAAATTGAACCCTCATTCCTTGGTTGCCTAGCAAATAGCCTAATCAGTATACTGACTAGGAGGAAATAATAATTAAGTGGTACCTGTATGCTGTGGAGATACGTTACAAAAAAAAGTAACTGCATGGAAGAGCGAGAAAGAAACAAAGCTGTCACTGCTAAGGTTACACAGCATTGATCCAAGATGAATGAAGTATGAGTACAGACCACTGAAGGAATGATACTGACAAGGAAAAACCAAAGATCTCAGAGCAACTGCTATCACTTTTGAATAAACATGGTCCTACACAGCAATTAATTGTTTCAAATACATAATATAAAACAATACAAACAACTGCAAGGCAAAAAACATGAACATATTTGAAAAGGATTCAACCTGTTGCTGGACAGGACATGGATGTTTCCACCTGTCAACTGGTACACCATTATGTAAAACAAGATTATTCTTTTGTTCTGCATGAAGTAGACTTTGGACATTTCACAAACTGAGCTCTTGGGCAAATTTAACAAAGAATTTTGTGTATTACACGTACAGTCGAACACAACTATGACGTGACGCACCTCAAGATTGGGCAAATTTGTTTTCAGACTTGTAAAAATATGAATACAACAAAGTGTGGTGCATTCAATGAAATGAATACCAGTTGATATAACATTTACTAAGTATAAGAAAACTGTACAGGGTGTATGTTTCTATTTCATATGTTACGCTCTCATGAGATTTCATACGCATATACAGGTACTTAGTTTTTTAACACATTTAGGGTGAAAAGTCTTGAGATCTGGTGTAATCTTTACTAATATTCTGCACTGATAAATTAAATGTGACACAGTGATATTTGTTATATGAAAATGACGCTAATATTGAACAGCGTAATGCATTCTAGAACAGTTTTACAAATTGCATAATGGTTGCATAAGAAAGGCTTGACATCTCAAGACTTTCTACCTAAAGGCAATAAAAAAAGCTGAATACCTCTGTACATCTGTGGCCCAGGTAGCTCAGTCGGTGTAGTGACTGGCTATGGGCTGGGCGGTCCGGGGATCGAATCCCGGTGGGGGCGAGATTTTCCGCACCTGTTCAGACCAGCCCTGGGGCCCACCCAGCCTCCTGTACAATGGGTACCGGGTCTTTCCCGGGAGTAAACAGCGGCCAGGGCGTGTCGCTGGACCCTCATCCCTTCTAGTGCCGTGGTCAAGAAAGAGTAAAGCAATACCTCTATTCCCCCTATGGGCCATATGGCCTGTACAGAGCCTCAGTGCCTGTACAAGGGTGCACTTTAGCTTTACCTCTGTATGTATACAATTGTATACAAGTCTTGATGAAACATGTAGCCTGTACACTGCACTGCACTTAATGCTGAGTCAAACAAAACTATTTTTACTGAAAGCTGCATATGTGTACCCCATGAGAGGTCACACCTGCTGAATGTCTCCCTTCATATCTCATTCCAAAGTGAACTAATGTGAACAGTCCAATACAGGTCCTTGTGGTGTTAGTCCGCCTATGTGTCAAGTTGCTGCAGGAACTGGTGCAAACTCATTTCAACAAATTACAGTAGAATATGTTGACAACAAACACCTAGGGACAGTTAATAATTATCTGTACAGTGATATTACTAGAAACACCGAAACACTTTCATGAACTAGCAGCGTCAGTTGTAACTGATCTGCTTAGCTCTCTGTTCTATTCATGAGTACCAAACAAAACAGTATGGCTCTACACTGTAGAATCTAAAGATTTAAGTCATCTGGTTTTGTTGTGTCAGCTCGTAAACAGTTACAGTTTCTTCATCTTCACGGTCAAGCCATTCAAGTACAGTTGTCTAGAGCAAAGGCATTATGTGATCCTTCAAAATGTTTGTAACTATTTACCAGTTGACTAAAATCTCAGAAAATAAATCTTCAGGAACACCACTCCAAGAACCTCCAATCTCATGCTGTAGAACTCATCTCTTATTTCTCTTATTTTTCTCTCTTGAAGAAAAGAATTGCTACAACAAATATGGATATCAGTCAAATGTAACACAAAAAAGTAAAAAAAAATAACCACGTAAAGAATGATTAAGAGGAGCCATTTTGAAAGAATAAGCTCAGTAAGAAATTATCAAGTGAGTGATACATAGTGAAAATCAAACTTCACACTACATGGTGGGCAAGTCCAAATAATATAGCAGGCTTCTTGGAATATGACCACACAGACAGAGTGAGAAAACTGTTACTGTACTTCTCGGTATAACTATATATCTCTGTGTATTACTTTCCACACACAAATCTTCAGAGACTGTTATCAATTGCAATCATGGACTTACTGCTTCAAACTTTCTTCTCCGGCAAATGTATAAAAATGAATATTGTTAAATGATTGAGTATATTTTAAAATCAAATCTAATTTGGGTAAAATGTTCTGATTACCATTATTATTTTTTTGCTTTTAGTTACAAAATAACCAAAAGCAAAATTACAGTTGCATTTACCGCCTCGCTGACTCATTGTGGTTGATGTGTACTTACTGTGGGGATAAAAAATGTACATCCTAATAAAAAAGTTTCTGATAACAAAGTATACTTATGCACTTTTCTGTTAAGGAACAACAAACTATTATATATGGAGGTTACTGGTGCACAAAATGATCTTAAGAGAACTGAGGTTTTCATGGTGATATTTAGTCTGCAGCTTTCTGCGTTACTGCATCCCAGAAGATGGAATTCTATACCAAAATTCCCACACAAAGAACAAGTAGTATGTAACTTGTAAAGGTTAAAGGTGAAAACACGATGAGTGACAGGATGGACCACAATACAAGCACATTCATGTGAATGTTTTGCTTACAGGTCCCCGATTATCAGCAAGTTCAGCAAAATACTTGGGAGAATTCATTTGATCAATTGCCAGTTTCACCACAACTGCAACAACCAGCACAGAGTAATCAGTTCTATCCACCTCCCCAACAGCAGGTATACCAACCACAGTACGAGCCACCACCTGCAACAGTAGTCCTACGACCTGCTGCCCCAGTGAGCCAGGAACCTCCACCTGTGTTTACGTCCCAACCCGCAGCAACAAAGGCAGTCCAAGGAAACATGAGGATGAGAGGGGATGAGAAGTGGCCACCAACAGCTTACAAGATGCAAGCTGCGGCTGAGAACGAGGCTAGGATAGCATTGGCCAAAGGACCCGCCTTCCGTCCAAAGAAAGTCCGTAAAGACTATACTTCCTTCTTTGCCCAGAATGCCCTCACCCCCAACTACCCCACATACAAAGCTCCCCCTGGAACACAGCATTACATTGAAGAAGGAACCTCAACTTTTTGAACACATCTATAATTGTACCAAATCCTGCTACATGAAAGGAAGCCAGACATTTGTATTTAAATTTTAACAAATGTTTGATTGTGATTTCCATGCACACATTCAGTACAAGTGTATATTCTCATTACCCTGAAGTTCAAACAAGAGTGTTTTGTTCATAACTGTGATACTTACAAGTGTGTGCTCAGTAAAACTACTTTTATATATTCTGCAGAACTTAAAATTACAGGGTACTATCACACCACCATGTCCTAAATTTCATTGTTCATTTATTTAGTTATTCTGTACTGATGCATCAATTCCTAAAATTATTTAGTTAAATGAGACCTATAGCTTTACTTATTAATAATAATGAGGTCAAGAAGGCTGCATGAGGAAGCAGCATACTTTGTTAAAAATATTTTCCTGGCATTCACATTAAAGAAATGAGAAAAAAATTATGCTTAGGTTTTCTGGTCGTCACGATTTAAGTCAAAGGCGTCCCACTTATAAAGACAATGGGATTTGAGTCCTAAATTTTTGTTTGTAAAAAAAATATTCATTGCAGTTAGTGATGTTATGGGAGATTCACTCTGAGGCATATAAAGATAAATAATAATAATTTTGTACAGTAGTGTTTACTGACATCAGAACTCTGACGTTAGTGTTGGAGACTATATCGATTGTTACAAATAATTATTTTTACCAATTTCAGAAATGTGATTTTAAACATATTCATTGTCTACTGTGCACAATAACACCAACTGTTTACATACAAGCCTTAACAAGTTTGTACTCAACATTTTTAGAATACAAACTCATAAAACCTGTGGCATTTCTAAATCCCGTTCAAACAATAAAGGGTCAACATTATAAACAGTCACAACATCTATCCAATACTATGTAATGTTAGTACATAATTTTTTTACTTTGAGTAATGACAGTATAAATATATCACTACATTATGTCTGAATGCCATGACAGCTTTATTCTAGCATGTAGCAGGTTTTGATTACAAACACTCCAGGTACTGCATTCAAGGGCTAAAATCCTTGCTACTTATGTCACGATTTTCTTTATCTACCTACTTCATTGTGCTTTAGCTTCATTTCATACTGCTATCTATGATTATGCAGTATTTTATTCCACGGATTATTTCATATATTTTTAAGTGTGACAACAATTGGAATGTACTAAATTATTAATATGTTCAAACCCACAAATTAAAAAATAATCAAAACTCTCGGAATCAACTATTTGAGCGACTGCCAAATAGGACAGGAATACAAGAAAAATTAAGTAGTAATATTCTTTTAGTATCTGAAATATATTTTGGTGGAGAATCTGTGTTCAGAAGATCTTATTGCTGAACCAAGGTCGACATTTTATCCGAAAAATATTTTTGTGGAAAGTGACACTATTTTATCCAGTTCACCCACTGAAAGGAAGAAACTGCAATTTTTCATACAAATATCATTACCACCATACACAGATCCTCACTGTTTCTTCCTTTAATTAAATCTTCACTTCTGGTTCTAAAATTTCAAACTAGGACACACACATCAAGAAAGTGATACCAAGTAATTTGACAGACAGATACCAACGTTGCAAAGGAAACTGCTGCCTCCATATGTTCCTCTCAACACCCAGTCAAGTGTTTCCCTTGGCACTGCCTCCCACAAAATACGTCCCATCTCTTCTCCTTCTTAAAATCATCAATCTCACCTCCTTAAGTATCGACACTTTTTTTACCCCTTTTTTCAGCACAACAAATCTCATGGTTGAATTACAGCCCTGGCTTCTCTCTTAAGAGCTCTATTTCTAGAAACCACAACACTCATTCTTCTACCCTGAAAATGGAGGCAACTGGTACCTCATAAACATTGGCACCTAAGCATCAAACTACACATTGTCATCCCACAAGACAGCAATATTGACATTCACTGGTGTGAAAACCTATAACTTCAATAGGACATAATATAGAATAGTGACACAGTTCCAACATGCTATTCCCCATTACTGTTTAATTTCTTAAAAACTGGTGTCCATATGTTTACCCCGTTCTGAGTGTCACCACACACAGTGTTCAAAACTTTTAATGATTCCCTAAGCAAAGCTTCTAATATGAATGCTTATGCCCTAATGAAAATGCTCCTCACTATTACACTGTTGACTGCTATGACGAACCTTTCGAAAATAGGAATTATGATAATAAACGAATGTGTAGCCAATTAAGAAAATCCGTTAACTGCCTGAAACAATAACTGCAAACATATTGTTTTCTTACTCTACTGTTGTGTCTGTTTTACAGTTTAACAAAAGTTATATTACATTGTGATCTTGACCAATGTTAACTGTTAATTTGTACTATTAAATGTATTGCAGATTTTAAATATACGTATATATTAGCTTTCAAAATGAAGGCAAGCAAATTTGGTGCATTTTCATTAACTGACCCTCGACGTAAATTTGAACTTTGCACACCAGGCTTCGGTTCTGTCCTACAATACAGCATACTAGGCGTACAGTCAACTACAAAGGTGACTTAGCATTAAACAATAAAAATTATTATCAGGGAAAATGATAGAGGAAATGGCTGTGACCCAATTAAACAGATAAAAGAACTTAATGAACTCAGCACAGAAATGCACAATAGCCAAATCTCTGTCAAATTTGAAGTGGGTATCTGCCGAATACAAGTCATAAATGTTACTCTTAAGATAACCTGTTTGGTAAATGACATGAACTACATAAACAGCAAAACTCTGAAATTAAGTACTAAGTAATATTCGACAAATTTTCAGTCTATAATAATAACACAGTTAAGCAGAGTTATTCTCCAAGGTTGATAATCTTGTGGATTGTCTAGAAATCCCCCTCCTCTTATACAACCCAATCCTATATTACTGTGTTCATAAGAACCCACCATTAAATAACACCCTGAGAAACCATCTCTAGCATACATCCACATAATCCATTCAAGTCCAATACCACACACAGTATTTTATGAAATACTAATATCTAATTATAAGCTAGTATTTTCAATACAACATGGTGTGCAGTCACTATTATGTTTAGTGCATAATAAAACAAATACCTCTACACTGCCATAATATTCATGCATTATTTCATAGTCCTTCCATTGGTTGTGTCTTGATTCACAGAACATACCAAGCACTTATTTTTTGTAGCAAAGTGCTGATGTAACAACAAATCCCTTTCATCAGATCTCAATGTAACCAAATGAAAGGGGCATGTACTGAAGAACCTATTCACAGTTCATATAAAAATACATAAAAATTGTTGTATAACTAGAAAGTTTTGAGTTGGAGATGTATGAAATATGAATTATAATCTATAGTATTACATACCTTTTTCTCCTTTTTGGTCCTAGGTTTTATATTTTGGCCTAATACAACATGCACTAAAAGACCTGTTAGCATGAGTGATTTCAACAAGGTTAAATTAAAACCAACATCTTCATAAATCTTTTTGTCCTTTCTGATACTTTATGATCAATATTAACCTATTTTAATATGCTTTATTGTACTGAGTAGAGCCAGACTTTCCATTTTAACACATCATTCCATGGGAGAGCAAGCCCATGTACCAACCCTGATCCCACGAACTGATCTGGTTTTCATTAGGCAAGGTACAACTCATAATCATCCATATCTGCTGCCAAAACATCAAGCTCTCATGCATTAGGCTGCCAAAGACAGAGAGACAGACAGACAAAAACACACACATACACACTTGACCCATGTAATTGCACCCTTAATAATGATTGCTGCTCCTTCTGACAATGTACCTGGGGATGTATTCAGATTGTTGGGAGAAGATGGTCTCAGACTTATGGCACACATGATCTACAACATATATACAAATGAAAAGTGGCAGAAGGATTTCAATGAAGTTACAATGACTGCCTTAAAGGGGAAGCATAAAGCTACAAAATGCATCAAACATCACACTGTCACCCCCCACTGCACATGCAGCAAAATCACTCAGTCACTCATCTGGGATGATTGTAATTAAGGCTGATCACTGGAAAAATATTTTAAGCTATTCCTTAACATACTTAACAACTACCCATTTTGATATCCCCACAGAGACCAAAGAGCAAATTATGTATATATCGTATATCATAAGGGACTCTAGGATTATTGTGTTTGTGTCACACATTACATGATGGTAAGTTGGCCAATATGGAGCAATTACAACAGCACAGGGCAGTATAGTCTCTCTTGTGGAGAAACATCTTGCAAGTAAAGTTTTTGTATGATAGGTGAAATGAGCCAACATTTGACAACCCCTATTTATCAACAACCACTGGCAAAAAGTTCATACTATAAACAATATTAAACACAGGGCATCAGAAGCCCATTGCATTTTGGCTAAATATTTCCAGTCAATAGGTCGCAAAACCCATCCTATTAAATCTCTGCAGTAAAAAAAGAATTTCTACAGTTTAAGTGTGGCAATATGTGTAGACTTTCTTCAAAACATCTGAAGACACATGCAAAATCACAAAATAAAGAGCTGACTAATAACTGTAAAATGTGTATAACTGAAGTCTTTTCGTAAAGAGTTACACCAGAAGCTTAACAAATATTTCTTTCTCCACATCCTTCTTCTTGGCCTATCCCTTCAGAATGTTTCTGTTTTCTTAGAGGCCATAGTAATCCCTTCTCCCAGTCTCCAACTGCAAACATCAATCTTCCATTATGGACTCTGGCACTCTACTTTCTAAGCTTTTTATCAATGATAAAGCCACAACCATTTTTAACATACTTTGTACTATTTTACTTACAGTGAACATACAGCTTTCATAATTACAGGATAACAGTCTAGGATCTTTGCTGCTCTGGGATGTATACAGCACTGACTGGTAGTAAGTTACTAATGTTTCAAGACAACCTATTGGTGTCATCTTCTAGGGTCAAAAAGACAAATATGTCTTCTTGTACTGCTTTATCCTTGAAGATAGGACAGGTCATCCTGAAACATCGGTAACCAACTACCGATCAACGCTGTGTAACATCCCATTGGAACCAAGTCCTCATTTACTCCATAGCGAAAGCTTGAAATCACAATAAAATTCCAATTGAAAAAACCTCAGACACACTTATGGTGTTCCACTCTCATACCATGAGGAACAGGAGAGAACATGTGAAGTCTGGATTATATAACAAGCTGGTGTTGAAGGAAGTGTACATATAATATGGTAAATTCATGAAAACATAAGAGAATTCTCTACAGTATCTAATGTTGTCTTCTCATATGTCAAGGAATGGAGCAGCTAAAACTGTCTACTTAAATACTGCAAAAATAAAACTTGGTATTTATTGGTTCAATTATTTTTTAGGACTATAATTATGGACACTGGTTGTCCCTATCTTACATCACACACAATATCCATTTATAAAGCTGAGCAATTAATTCCAAATCTGGGAACTAAAAATAGGCTCTGAAACCTGTGTACCTGCTGAGTATGTGTATTTACTCTATACAGCAAGATTGGAAATATCATTTCCAGTGAGAGAGAGACAGCCGTTCAGCGTACTTTGATTGGCATTCCACAGACTAGTCAGTAATAGTGATTCTACCTGCTGGCATCAGCAAATGTCTTAGTAACACATTCTGATATTTTTTCTACTTTAACCTGTATAAGCAATTGAATCTTTCTCACCTACTCAGATTTTGCCAACCATGACAGGATGCTTACAAATATAAGAACCAAACAATGAAACAATAAAACATCTATTGATAATAATAAATAGGCATACTCAACTCTATAACTCAAAGCAGCACTTACAAAGTTGTGCATAACTTAATACTTGAACACTAACAAGTATTAAATTACTCAAAATGTAAATATATCAACCATCCGCACATCAGCAACATAAACATAAAAGTGAAGAAACTGACGAACCACACAAAAACATTAATAGTTTATCAATAGAATCTTACCAATCTTTTGTATCTCCAGTCAACAGTGGTCACCTCCAAGCCTGACAAGCATGGCACACACAAACACACACAAACATTCCACTACATTCCTTTACACGAAAACGAAAAATATTACCTACACTTTGGAAATATATACCTCCACTTGACACTACTTTCAAACAGTTCTGTGTATGGTTGGTACTATCCTCCAATGATGAGAAATGGAGATGAACAAATGGTTGGTAGAACTATTTGATCTTGACCATTACTGTTCACTTACAGACACACTTAGCTTTAGTGATTTTCTTCAGACATTTTTATCAATTATGAACAGTTCATGGCACACAGCTTTAATTTTTATTCAGTTTTATGATCATATGTCATGGGAAATTTAAATATCTCTGTTTCAGCTTTTGTAACTTTCATCCTCTAAGCAAACAATGGGCAAGCTCTGAATTCAGTGATCATAATACAAAGTCCTGTGTGAAAAGCTCCAATGTCCCTCTACATGTCACAACATTGAACACCTGCAGATTATCGCCCCTTAACAAAACAATATATATGAATTGTGGGTATCACATTAAAAAATTACAACCTTACAATGAAATGAGGTTTATCTTACAATTTTAACTTCAACAACAACAACAGAATTTGTATTTGAAATATATCATTCATGGTTGCTTCATAACAGTATTAACAGTAATCAAAAAGTGTTTAAACCACATGACAAAATTACAATCACTCTTTGTTTTAAACCTTATTACCTATGTCTAGAATAAACAGCAATATACATTGAGAACTACTCAGCTGCTCACTCTTGATGTTAAAACATCATTTTCAAGCCACAGTATATTCCCACTACATCATCACCCAGTTCTACATTCTATCAGCAGCAACCATCAGCTGATGGATCCAGAAACTATTCCATTGTGTTTAAATATTTATATTATCACAGAAGCATCACTGTAAGTGTTCATATACATTTTAACAATTATGGGATCCATTTAACTCAACAGCAACTTGCGACAGTATATATGACTACAGGCAGCCAGAAAATAAACAGCCCAAATGTATGACATAATATCAAAACTGAGTAGGTTAGGAGTTCTTCCGTTATATTATTGACCATCATGTTAACAGAAATTAAAGGTTTTTGATAAAGGATATTATTGACTATTATACAGGAGTATGTTTCAATTCCAAATAAGATAAATGTTATTCACTACAATACAAGTTTACTCAGTTGAAACACATGTTATTTACATTAATGTCTTCACACTAACAAATATTCTGCTCATTTAAAGGCATGTTGTAACTTTACATCTTGTACATATGTTCTATGGGTTCTAAAATGTGCAATGTTAAGAACTTTTCAATGAAAAAAAATCTGTACATATATATAAAAGAATTATAAGTATAAGTTTTTCACAATGACTCAGTCCTTTCCTAGACAATGGTGTGCAAAAATATTTTGCTTATTATTTCTTTACTGTAATTAATCATAGCACAGTGACATACCTTTCACATGAATCTGCTCTCATGGAATTATTACAAGTGCAACTGTACTGCAGCAAGCTGGAGGCAGTTTGTGATGGCTAACAGTTGGGTCAGACCAAAGAAAAGCCTTGTGTCTGCTGAAGTGCTTGCATCAATTTATACCGAAGCTTTTCTTTTGTGCTATACTGTGGAAGATCCAGCAGGTTGAAACAGGTATGAGCCACTGGTAAATACCTGTCATCGAAAGATGGCTGAAAACATATCTGAAAGAGAATGGAATTCTTAACTGTGATATGAAGAACAAGTACAAAGATGCCGACTGTTGTACTAGCTGTTTATTATTATGCAGCTTTTTAGGTTCACATCTTGGCTACCATGATTGTCTTTGCAGAGGTAATGATAACATCTCCGTCCTCTCAATTAATCTGAAATCAACACTGCAATGACCGAACAGACTGTTGAAGGCATAATGGTGTAGACCCCAACCTTCATATTCATGCCATAAGAACCTGAAACTGCACAAAGACCCATGCCTTCATCTATGCACTCCTGACCTTGAGAAGTGCGTGAGTCAAAGTGTATCCACATTCACATCCTGAACGTCCTTGCACATCTTCCTCTTCCATTCATTATTAACTTACTTAACAGAAAACAGTTACTGAAATTTAGACTAAGCTTTATTAGGAAAATGTAATGTTTAGTCCATATCAGACAATTATAACCCCTACTCACAAAAGCCCAGCTCAGTCACCAGTACTACAACAGGGCTGGGTTCCATTCTTGCAAAGAGAGAGATCTTCTCTTCCCCACAGTATCTACACTGGTTGTGTTCTGAGCCAGTTTGAAATCATCATCAACACTATTATTTATTATGGTGTATCAGACAAGTTGTGTTGATGGTAATTAATAACTGCCTTGTAATATATATGCAACAAAATGGTTGTATTCCAGTACCCCTACCTTATATCCTGTGGCTGCTCTTGCACAGGTCATAAAATGCATGGGGCAGGAATCTAGATCACTCACCTCAACCTGGCGTAAAGCTTAAGAAGCTATGAACCTACACCTTCACCCCCCCCCCCCTCCCCTCATACAGCACAGTGCCTAATTAAAGACAGGAACAACTTTACCTCTCTTTTTTATCTTTACCTCAGTTTAACTTTGCAAACTTTCTCAATAAGTTCTATCACACAAAAAGTTAACAACTGAAACATATCTAGATCTCTTCAATTCAAGCACACAAACTTAATTTGAAACATTTTCAGCATGGTGAATGTGTGTGTGTGTGTGTGGTCTATATATATATATATGGTGACTAGGCTACAGGCTGGATGATCTGGTGTTTGAATCCTGGCAGGAGCAATCTTGAGGGATCACCCAGCCTCCTCTTCCATGGGTATCATGGTTTTCTCAGGTAAAGTAGTGAGGGAATAATGTTAACCACTCACCTCCATCTAGCACCAAGGTTATTAATGAGAACAGCTATTCCTCTACTACCCCTATATCCATTTTATAGCAAAACCACAATTTTATGTTTTATGGGGACCACCACCAACGGTGCAATACCTCGGAAATGGGAGTAATGAACTTTAAATTGTGGACTGCCATATAAAAGATTTGGAATGCCACTTAATATAAGGAACTTCTTAAAATTTTTACACTGTATGTACAACAAGGTGTGTGTGTGTGTAATGAAAACAATTTCCTCATAGTATTTTGACAACATCTCACACAGAAAACCACAACAGGTGGATACGAACAATGGGTGTCTTCAGACATTTTAAATTGTAAAGAAGCAAAAATGAGGGTGGGAGAAGACTGCTAGTCATACAGTAAACATCATAACCTAGTGATGTATTGTGATAATAAAAATTCAGCAACAGCAGATTCTACATCCTCCAGTGTTGAGTATTTCAATGATATCCACTGCTTGAAGTAAGTCCCACACTAGATATAACTCCTTTCAGTTACTGCGCAGTTTTTCACAGTGTGTTTAAGGTGGATACTGGAAGTTTGTGATGCCGGCTCCACACATGTTATAGCATGTGGCATCATCTTTTACTAAATTATTTACTTTATCACTTACTGCAAATGATTTCCTCTTCTGTTTACAAATACTACACCCTTTTCAGAGAAATTACACTCACTCCACAACATAACTTGATCTACAAAGCTGATATACAATTCATAACTAAACACGCACGGGGGTACTTTATCATACAATTAATCATTATCTATTACAACCTGTGGTTGGTGAACTAAAATTTCATATTTGTTCCTGTTGAACCTGCTAACATCAATATAATAACTGTCTGAATTACTTCCATACAAAATTCATGGAGATTTCACACAGATGTTGCTAGCTACATCTTGCTGGCAACAAATACAAATTCTGAGAAGAAAAATTTGCAATATAAAGTCAAGTACATCTTGTAGTCAACGCTAGGAACAAGAAATGTAAATTCTGGGAAAATGTAAAGTCAGGACATATAAATCCCTGGCATTTGGCTGGGACCACACAACCACATAAACAGTGCATAAAATTTGGGAAAACAAAAAATGTGGGAACATAAAATTGCGATTTTACTGTATATAGTGTGACTAGTTTTGTAATGATACATTTGTTTTACAAAAACAAACAAGGTCAATGGAAATGTAGAAACTTTCAAAAAATGCACTTGAATATTATTTATATCTAGGATCAATGTCTGCTATAATTTCAAATCGAAATGAGCTATTATGACTACTTTGACTTAATATTCAATATTCATTGCTAAGTTCCCAGCAGGGCCAGAGAGTTTTTGTTCTCCACAGAACAGCCCTGAAGCCCACTTAGCTTCCAATAAAATGTATGTCAGGAGCTCTTTCCTTGGGAGCAGAGAAGGTGTGGCACGAACCTGACCACTTACCTCCATCTGATGGTGTGATTACAAAAGCATGGAGCTATGCACCACAGCTGTTATGCTATGCAAAATTTCCCACTGTGTCAGTTTATGAATTGAATAATAAACATTTCCCAAATCAATTCATGTTCCAATTACATCAAAGAACTGAAACAGGTGTAGGCAATACCTTGATTGCTTTCATTCCCTGAACGGGGATCCGGACACTACCAGTGAGGAACAGCAGGAACTTTCTCTTCTCCTCTTCAGGAAGTTCATGAAAAACTTCCCAAAACATTCTGATTGTCTCATCATTCTCCGTGTAACCATTCTTGTACTCAGCACCATGCTGAAATTCCTCCCAGTCATAATTTTCATTTCCTAAAACATCAGTCAAAATATACGGTCACAGACCAGATACTCACTTTTACTATGGAGCAGGCATATGCAAAATGTGGCCTGCAGGCACAATCCGGTCCACAGATACTTTTGAAATGGTCTGCAACAACATATAAGGGTTGCAAAAAAGATCACTGAACAGTGTGTTTTCTAGACTACAAACATGTGGGATGTGACACCATGCACTTTAGCAGAGCCAATAAAATTTTAGGGAAACCTGCTGCCTCAATCATCAGGATACCAAGCTAAAAAATTATACAGTGTAACATCCCAAAAGTCTATGCTCTTGTTACTCACTGCCATGGTTACTTCAAATTTCACATGTTCTATGCAAGTACACTTACATTTTAAAACATAAATGAATTTGATGCACGGTTTACATAATGCCAAAGACTGTATTTTGTTTCACAGAGTATAAAACACTTTGAACTCTTATTAACTGCTCTGGCTGGTAGGAAAGAGGAAGCCACTGGACATAATCTCTTTGAAATTAAACAATTCAATTACATACATTTAACTTTTTTTATGTGTACAACTAAGAGACAAGAAACAAATGTTTCCAGTTCTATGAATGAACTAAAAACTAATGTCATCAGCAATATCTGTGTTTATACTCTGCCAGAATCTTAGCAATGACCTTTAATCATAGATGCTTCACAAAACTTACCAACAACAACAGCCATCAACTCATGAGAGTGAAACAGCTCAAGGACACGTCCACCACACACTTTGTGGAAACCAGTGCTGAATGCTTTGAAATGCACCTCAACTGACTTATTCAATACCAGATCCACATAAAGATCAACAAATTCGTTCCTGTGCCCACAACATGAAGAACAAATGTAAGAAATGTGATACATGATGGGTTACTAACGGACACTACACCCACAAATATCTATAGCATAAATCCAAACCAGTGTTACACTTGCAATTTGAGCAAATATACATAAAGACATTCACTAGGTAGGGGAAGACCACCTATATTGGACCTCCTATGAACAAGAGCATTTTTAGAAGATGAAAGAAAGAAAATAAAAGTGCAATTTCCTCTCAAAAACATATTCATTATGCACTGAACCTACACAAGAAAGCATATTAAAAAAGGATTCCTAAATGTCAGCACTACTCACATTTAAGCAAATGCATTCAGAAATTGGACCACAGAATATAACAGTACTCCACAGTGCCCACGTTATGGTGTAGGTACCAACTAAATTCCCATTCCAATATGCAATAAGTGCTATCTACTTAATTTTTCTTCCCCCTTCCTGAATCTTCTCCAATACAAGAGAAACTGAGGATGAGGAAAACAATACCTAAATATACCTTGTGTATTCACATGTTTACCCAATAAATAAACCCCATTGCTTCGAAAATTTACGGCTCCTCACTTTCCTAAAACAGATCACATGAAGTAGGCGGTCCACTATAGAAAACTGCTGCTGGTCCAATTTATAGCAACACACCAATTTTCATCTCACCAAAAACTTTCGGAGACTGGATGGCACAATATAAAATACTAAGGCTCTAATTTATTCCAAGGAAGTTGTGTTTGTGCACTGGAGATGGAACTTCCTCAGCCAAACGGCATTTCTTTCACAAAAGCAGATGTAGAAGTGAAAGATTAGAAGAAGCACATAAAAAGCATAAGAAAGCATGCCACAGTTTCTATATCATAAGGTCTTGTCTGATTAGGATCTATGGAATGTACTATAATAAATAAATAAATAAAAGTGCAACACATCCTGATATGTGTGAAGAGAGAGAAAATCAACAAGATGCAACAATCAGATGTTGCATCTTGTTGGTTTTCTCTTTCTTAACACTTTGCTCACGATGCACGGTCACAGGAACCTAATACATCCTGACATCACTGCCTCCTTAATCAAAAAAGATAAAAGCTCTGACTTTTTGCCACCAGTGACAGACAATTGTTACCTGTAAATTTCTAGGGCAATGGTTCAGTCTAGGAAATGGTCCAATATACACAGCCTTCCCCTGCAGTCTCACTGACCTCAATACCTTCTGCCAACCATGCAACTTTAAATAATTTATTCCTAAAAAGGTAGAAGTCATGAGGATGTCTGTCTTCTGGAACCTGATGGTGCACGTGTATGCACACCTACATATTTGGGAGCCAGGACAGCATAGTCAGTATAGTGACTAGGTTATGTGTTTGGTGATATATGGGTTTAAATCCCTGCAAGGGCAACAGACTTTCATCTTCTCCAAAATGCCCAAAACATACCTGGGAACCTCCCAGGATCCTATTAAATGGGAACCAAGGGCTTTCTGCTTGGGGTAAAGTGGCTGGGTCATGAAGCAGATAACTCACTTCCAACTAGTGGCTGAGGTTAGGAATAAGTGAAGCCACATCTCCATTCCTCACATGCCTGCATGGTGTGAACAGGGACAATTTTATCTTATACAAAGGCAATAAAAATGATCTCACAAAACTGTAAGTTTATGAATGAAGACAGATCTACTGGGTCACTTCTGGACAAGAAAGCTGCTCTAAAAATGGTGAGAGACATGCAAGATAGTATTGACAAAATTCTGTACAGTTTCTGCCATTTGAAACATAGTGATTAAGAAAAAAACATTAAACTACCACTGGAATTGATGCCTGTTTTCCTGCTTCAAAGGCAAGCTCTCTACAGCTGTAATACAGCATTTAAATTGGCAAGGGATCTGCTTATGTGCCACTTTAACCACACTTGGATCAGGGTGAAAGTAAAACTGTGTCTTACAAAGAAACAATGAAGTGTCGACTTCTAATATTTTGGCCACAAGGTCAGAGTAGGATCCAATGCTAGTGATCAAAACCAGAACCTAATTAGAGGGTTTTGGTTGACCACCTTCCCTTGTAAATGCCTGAAGTATCAAGTCTTCAGGGAACAACCCAGAAGACTTGAAACTTCAGCAACACCCGTAGCAAGAACCTTAAAATTTACCACTGCATGTCTGTAACAGTGATTCACACAAGCAAATAAATCTTCCTCTCTATGCTGTTAATAAATCTCTCCCAGCTCTCATGTTACTTACTTGTTGTCTTGTGTAACAGGAATATTTTCACCACCATGTTTCAAAGGTTGTACTCTAACCTCACCAAACACCTCCCTTGTTATTTCAAAATTAAGGGCAAATACTTCCTCAAGATCTGCTTCATTATAGTCCAACACATCCTGCAGACTTCTGAAATAAGAAATAAGACATATACAGAGTTCCCTTCTTCATTTCTTTTTTTCATAATTCTGCCAATTCTGTTTGACCTACAAGTATCATCTGGTCAGTTTCAACAGTCTCTGTACATCCAGTCAGTTAGCATCTGGAGACATGTTTATCTGCATTACAAATGATCTGCATGGGTTGAAAGAACTGCATACATGAGCACCATGTGATAAACATCCCAGCAAACCACCATGGCAGTTGACACACAATACTGTATGGAAACACCCACATGGCAGCACATCACCTTCCTCTGTCACACCACATATTCAGTAGCTGTTTCTCCTCACAACTCTCTCTCTCTCTCTCTCCCCCCTCTCCCTCTCCCTCTCTAACTCCAGTCTCTGCTCCGTACTCCAAACCAAGCACCGCTTTCCATTGCGGCACCTCAGCCATGGGTAATCACTCTACTAGCCATGTCTACCAACTCCGCCAAATAACCAATGGTAGAACAGGCAGACCAGCTAGAGCTCAGAATAAAAGGAGGCTCTCAAAGTAACAGCCAGCCTTCATCGCTCGCTACAAGAAGGAGTAACATCATCTGACAACACATCGAGAAGGAAGTAACATCATTCAGCTGTCTGGCCATGCTGTACCGTGGACTGGACACTCCGCAGCTCAGGTGAGCCTGCAGCTAGCATCACGAGCCCTACACTGTGCAATTCGCTGCGCATTCATAGACTGGCCGCCAGCTGGAAAAGAACGCTCGAAGCAAGATCAGGCAGATGCACTTTAATTGTGGCATTCCAGCAGCAACTTATAACACATTACTGTATGACTTTTAAGACCTTAATAAATATCAACATATGTGTTTTACTATGGTTGTTTCTTTATAAACAATTCTACAGTATCCCACAACTGTTTTCTGTGGAGCTAAATCATGCACTTGGGCTAGTACAAAGTCTTTGACCCATGTAAACCAAATATAATGTACACAGAACTTTCTACTTCTTTGGAAAGAAGATGCACGGATGCAAATGATTTATATTAATTAAGTTCTGTATATTTTTATATTGTGTATTTTTGACATGACTGCCAACTGCATATGAATATAATGTAACTTATTCAAAAATGCACATTTTACCCTTACCTTTGAAAATGATATATACTCTTACTAAACATGACCCTTATGCGCATTCCTTGATTATGGCTATATGCATCAGCCTAAATATGTTGGAATAAATTCTTGTCTGTATGACTACACATTCACTTGACTTACTTTGCAAGAGTAGGGGATAATCCCTTGAGATCCTCCAGTGAAACTGGCTCCTTCAGGAATTTCTTATACAGTGCCAGTGGGAAAGGCAGGTCAATGATCGTGAAGTTGTAGATGGCAAGACCACACAACACACCTACGTAATCAAACTAGTTATAGGTTTCAAAACTATGGAAAAGGTTAAAGAGATTGTTTCTAAGTAACTTGAGTTACATGAACTCAAAATGCCAGGAACAATTAGAAGTTTATACAAAACTAGACTTGGCAGTCTACAAAGGGAAACTGTAGGTACAGATTTTATGTGATAATAAAGATTTATCCCAAACATGAACAGATCTCTGTGTGCGCGGGGATTCATAATAAACACACATGAAAAAAAGAGCCAATTTACAAAGTGTGTACAGAAAGTAATACCTTCATGTTTGTATCTGTACTCCCAGTCAAGGCATCACAATGAAAGAAAACACAAAATATAGCGCATGGTGTGTACTTTGTTTCCACAGGTATACCTCAATTTTCCACATAGTCTCCCTCTTGTTTGATACAATGCTGCCAGCACTGAACAAGTTTTTTGAACCTGACACTATAGAATTCTTCAGGCTGTTCTTGAAACCATTTCCCTATAGCAGGTGGCACTGCTTCATCACATGTGAAATTAATTCCTTTGAGATGTTTCTTGACAGCTGCAAACCAGACGTCAGACTCTACCAAATCTTGGCTGTAGGAAGGGTGAAGAACAACTTCACGTCTGATATTCTGTATTGCAGCACAACAGCACTATTGTGGGGTCTGGCATTATCATGTTGAAGAAGCATCAGCATTTTTCCTGACTAGTATGAGAGATTTGTTGTTTCAACTTATTTAGGGTCTTCAAGTAAAGCTCAGGGTTGATCTTGAAGCTTTCCATTCCACACATTTTTTAATAAATTATGTCTTTAATACACCTACAAAATGCACATATGCAATAAAATATAGGTATTAATTATCACCCTTTCTCCTACATGTTTCAGCACTTACTGCACCATTTTCAGGGAGAACTTTTTTTGTGTATGCTCAACACTATTATTGTTTTGTGATTAAATAGGTTTACAACTTTTATAAAATTACTTATCATGAAAATTAAGATGTTAAAGTCCTGGTGTAAAACACTTTAAAAGTGTTGTAAAAATGTTTTTGTTGTAGAAGCGGCTGCTGTTATATTTTTGCAGATGTTGTGGCAGTTATGTTCCTTGCTTCATTCCAATTCTGCAGGGTCCGGTATGTACAAAGACTAGGGGACTGCCCCTTTTCCTATTGTGGTGTCGCTTCTGTTTGCACACCTACACACAGAAGCAACGCCACAATAGGACAAGGGGTAATCGCCTAGTCTTTGTACCTACCGGACCCTGCACAAATGGAATGGGGCAAGGAACATAACTGCCACAACATCTGCAAAAAAATAGCAGCAGCTGAGAGGGACGAGGTAACAGGTGAGTGGAGAAGACTACATAGCGAGAAGCTTTATCATCTATTCTCCTCACCAAATATTATACAGGTGTTAAAATCAAGAAGAAAGAGAGGGGCAGGGCATGTGGCACTTATGGGGGACAGGAGAGTTGTATGCTGGGTTTTGGTGGGGAGACCTGAGGAATAAGAGGCCATATGGATGACCTAAGCATACATGAGACGATAATATTAAACTGGATCATCAATAAATGAAATGGGGAGGTATGGACTGGGTTGATCTGGTTCAGAACTAGGACAGGTGCTGGGAGCTAATGAATGCAATAATAAACTTTCAGGTTCTGTACAGTTTGGGGAATTCCTTGAATAGCTAAGAATCTGTTAGCTTCTCAGGAAGGACTCTGCTCCACAGAGTTAGGTGGTTAGTGAGTTAGTTAGGCAGGTCTTTAGTTAGTTCATGATATCCTACTCTGTTTTCCCTGTTGCACTTTCTATTACCTTTTCTTCACGGCTTACACAAATTTACATATATAACTGAAAAAAAAAAACGAACCAGATACCAATATTTCACTCATCTGACACATACACAGCACTTAATTACATATGCATTTTGTTGACACTAACTTAACTGTTCATTTACGTTAATTTACCCTGTTAATAAAATTCCTTGATGAACTTAAATAATACAGTACAAACTTAAACTGTACTGGTTATCAGCAAAACAAATAATTCAGCTCTTTGCTTCTCTTCACCACTTCGTATGTCACCCTCTGACACCACTACTTCATCATGGATGCCATCCTATCACCTGCTTCCAATGCCCCCTGCCTTTGTATTGGCCTTCTTACTTCCCCTCCACTTGATAAGATTGGAAGATATATATGTGACTTACAAGCCTCCTTACATATCTGACAAAAATATGTGCTTGCTTCGTACATTACTTTCAATTCTGCAGTAATTTGGAATGGAAAATATGTAACTGCATTACTTCCTGGGCCAACTAAAATGTTGGTGTAATGTTAAATACAGCAACTGGCAGCTACTACTACACCCACTTAGAACCATGACACCGAGTACTGGGTGCTGCTGGAAGATGGAATAGTGAAAGGTAATGGGACTGTAAATTTCTGGTTAATATAATTTTCAGATCAACCAGTGCCAAGCAAACCAGCTCTTACTGTAGACGGGTTCGATGTTAGGAGTCAAAATATTACATTCAGTAAAAAAGGACAAAGTGGCAATACAAAATTCACCTGAGAGCCAAAGAAAATCCTTTTCAGAGGTTGTTATTATAGGGTCATCATTTTACCTAACAACCATTCCCGACACTCCCTCTCAGCTCATTTGTTGTATTAATGCAGCCCACTCAGCTGAGTGCCCACACTAATAACAGGACATGAAAAAAAAAAGACTGTCAAGTAAAATGTAAGGATCCTGTAAAATCTCTTATAGTTGTTACTGAAAATGTGACAAAGTTGAATAAACAAAGAAATTGGGGAAAAGAAAAAAAAAAAAAGCCCATACTCGGCTATGGAATTAAAAATCTTCTCCAGCCTTCATTTGCCTGTTGTAGATAGAATTTGTCATGGCAAAATGAGTGACTTTGGACCAACTCAGCCTCATATGCCTGACTTCTAAATTCTAAAACACTATTTCATGCCCATTTCATGAACAAATCACTTTTCCTCTAACAGTGTCAGTGTACATAAATACAAGAATCAAACTTTGCACATCAATTTTCATGGTGGGCAGCCTGAACCCTTTTTGAAATAAACCAAAGTTTCAGTTATAACCTTTTAGGGCAGCCATGCACAATGATGGGCAAAAATATCTGTTGTAGGAAATATCAGACAAGTACAGTCATTGCCTTGAACATTTATATAAAATGCAATTCATGTTGCTATTTCACATACTGTTTCCACCTCCACAAGTATCAAATTTATGTGGCCAAGGCTACATGATATTGATGTGCTGCCACTATTTATGATTTTTTTAATTAGTCCCCCCCCAAAAAAACTTACAGGATTTTTCACAGTAAATCAGTCTAATGTATTATCGCTTGACACAACTCACCAATGAGGTAGTACATGACTTCATCCTCAAATGAATCTTCACTGAACCAAATGGTTTGTGTTTCTTCATATTGGCGGAACATACCATACTTGGGATCCAAGATTTCCCTCAGTAGTAATAAGAAGAACTCCTTTGTTACACCCCCTGCATCTTCAGCCTCCTCATTTTCAAACTTCACCTGTGAACAACAAATATTTTCTGTGTTTACATTACCTTATAGCTGAGACAATGGAAGTGTGAAATTATTATTTGCTCTTACTGTACCCTGTTCCCACATTTTCCTTCTATGTTTGTGTAAGCAATTTAAATTAAATCTGAGTTAAATTGACTGAGCATAACAGGACTCTCTGGCATAATTCAGGGATTTTCTGGGACTGGTCCATCAATTCACTAGTTCCGAATTACACTGATATACGTAAACATATTAACATAATCATCCACTTTCTTCCATCATCAGTCATATTTACTAAGCTATCCATTATGAAGAATGCCATGTGAGAAATAAGAAACTAACACTATTCAGCAATCAACTTACTCTTCTGTCACAAAAATGGAATTCTGAAGCAAATGTTCAAACTACACAACCATATCTCAGCAGACTTACAGAGACCTAATTTAATGGGTGTAGCTAAAAAATGGCTTAAGTGAACATCAAGAGAGCATGAAATGCAGTCTTTAGACATCAGGTTACAAGCAGTAATAGTAAAAAAATCTAGCCTTGTGGAAAGATTGACAACTTGTGCAGCAATTAGATGGTTTCTTTAAAATAGAAGAAAAACAGTAATCTGCAATATACTTCAACTGCAAAAAAAAAAAAAAAGTGGATCACTTAATCCACCTGAGAAATAAAATGGACTGGTCATCTATATGTACAGAACAGAATTTATATTTTATACAAGCAGCATTCAATGTGTAGTAATTAGGTGTTCAAGTGGTGAGGGTTAAGAAATAAACAACCATGTTTAACCATGAATAACCAAAGTAATCTTACTTACTTACTTACTCCATGGTGCAGAGTCCTTCTTGAGAAGCTAACTGGTTTGCAGTTAGTCAACAAATTCCCCACATTTCACAGAACCCGAAGGTTCATTACTGCACTCACAAGCGTCCGCCACCTGTCTCTATCCTGGGTCAGCCCAATCCAGTCTATATACCCACATCCCACCTCCTGGAGATCCATTCTAATATTATCCACCCTTCTATGCCTAGGTCTCCCCAGTGGTCTCCTTCCCTCCAGTTTCCCCACCAAGACCCTATACACCCCCTCCCCCTCACCCATACACAACACACTCCCAGCCCATCTCATTCTTCTCGATTTTATCACCCGCACAATATTGGGTGAGGAGTACAGATCACTTAGCTCCTCGTTATGCAGTCTCCTCCATTCCCCCTTTACCTCATCCCTCCTAGGTCCAAATATTCTCCTCAACACCATGTTCTCAAACACTCTCAGCTTCCTTTCCTCCCACAATGTCAACAACCAAGTTTCACACCCATACAAAACAACAGGCAAAATTATAGTCCTATGTATCTTGATCTTTAAATTTTTGGATAGCAACCTGGAAGACAAAAGATTCTGCACCGAATGATAGCAAGCATTTCCTGACCTCAATCTGCTCTTAATTTCTTCCGTAATAGAATTTTGATTTGTTAAATTTGTTTCCAAATATTTAAACTCTTCCACCCTCTCGAAGGTACTATTATCAATACTCACACTGTGAATTTGTCCTGCATTCTGATCTCGAGACATGACCATGTACTTGGTTTTATCAACATTTACTTCCAGTCCAATCTTCCTAGTAGCAGCTACTAAAGCTTCTGCATTTTCCTTTAGAGTATGTATGCTTCCTCCCAGTATATTAACATCATCAGCATAAGCCAGAAGCTGATGTGTACCATCCTGGTTTACCTGAACCCTCCTAATGGCATACTCTAAAGCAAAGTTAAAAAGCATTGGTGATAGAGCGTCGCCTTGTTTCAAACCATTCCTAACAGGGAACCTGTCACACACATTATTGCCTACCCGGACTCTGTTATATGTTTCAGTCAGACTCATCTTTATTAACCTTACAAGTTTCCTAGGGATACCAAACTCAATGAGAATCTTATACAAGGGTTGGATAAAAAGTAGTGGCAACTCCTCTATAGTTTTGAAATGACTTTATTACCTGAGGTAAACACATTTACAGTCCTTCAATATAATCTCCCCCCATGTGTACCACCTTCTGCCAAATTCGTGGAAGGCGTCGTACACCATCAGCGTGTCCACTTCTGTTGATGTCCAGCAGTGACCGCCCTACAGCATGAATAATCGCCTCTCTTGTGTTGTAACGTATCCCTCGCAGTGGTGCTTTCATTTTGGCGAAAAGATCAAACTCGCATGGACTCATATCGGGTGAGTATGGCAGTTGTTCCAGTATCTCCCATGGCCAGCGGCGAAGGAGATCCGTGACAACGCTGGCAGTATGAGCCCTTTCATTGTCATGAAGGATGATGAGATTCGTTGCCAACAAGTGCTGTCACTTTCTCCTGAGTGCTGGACGAAGACGATTAGAGAGGAAATTGCAGTAGTAGGCAGCATTTACTCTCTGTCTTTGAGGGACAGTGTGGTGCAGTATCACTCCATCAATGTCATATGCCACAATGAACATCGGCTTCACATTATTCTGTGTAGGGCGCACTTTCTTCAGACGAGGGGAGCCAGGATGCTTCCATTCATTTGACTGTCACTTCAAATGTGGTTCGTATGAGCGAGCCCAAGTATTGTCCAGAGTGACGATCCTTCCAAGGAAGTCATCACCTTCCCTCTGGTACCGGTTCAACAAGTCCTGTGCAATTGCATACCGTTGCCATTGTTGCACCTTGGACAGTGTATGGGGTACCCAATGTGCTGCAATTTTGCGGTAGCCAAGAATGTCGTGCAGAATGTGGAGCACGGTTTTGTGGCATAC
>Ga0131853_10003282_pt1 | contig 29025 bp, 16 predicted proteins | sample TergutLab28metaG_FD_92764 | JGI IMG/M metagenome (GOLD analysis project Ga0131853, IMG submission 92764) | Labiotermes labralis P1 segment gut microbial communities from Petit-Saut dam, French Guiana - Lab288 P1 (version 2) (version 2) | ecosystem: Host-associated > Arthropoda: Insects >... | reverse complement strand
TGCGCTGACCACGTGACACCCCTCTATCCGCAAAAGTTGGCACTAACTTCGCCGACCGGCGGCGGCCGCTCTGTCGGTATAGTTCGCGTGCGGACTAAGGCCACGGAGTTTAGTTTTAGTATAAGTACATTATATCTTTTTTTTTTGTCATGGCTAGACAGCCCTAGTGGGTCAGGACCTCCTCACGATCGAGGCTTCACGATCACACCCAGACACACCACATTCGGTAGTGCTCCTCTAGACAAGTGATCAGCCCGACGCAGAGACTTCTATCTGATAACACACAACAATCACAAGAGAAAGAGCGCCATGCCCCAGGCAGGATTCGAATCTGCAACCCCAGAAAGCAAGCGGCCGCAAACCCACGCCTTAGAACACGCGGTTACGAGTACTTCATATTAGCTGGGGTTAAGGTTTTTCCAGCGCGAAATTTCTGTTAGACTTAATTACGAAAAGCTTAGCACCTTCATTACCTTATGGATAAAATTTTTGCATTCAATAAAATCCTGCATTCTGTGATGACAGTTACCAATAATTTCATCTCTCTTTGTCTTTCACGATGATCATATTTTGATGCTGGGTAAATCCAAACGTTCGTTTATTTTGCGTATCGTAACATAAGCGCATAAAGCCGATAAATACGAATTCTGTTGATACGATGCACCGTAAGCTGACAGTGTGTGTCATCGCCATTGGCTAGCTGCCTGAATCGTTGTTTGACAAGATGACGTACACGCTAAAACAATGCGCGTTTACAGTGAAAACATTTTTACACTACCGTGAGCGTGGCTAGACATTTCACAACTTTCGTCAGTGCGAGGGGTCATATATTAAAACGTTTTTCATTTTAAGGATCATCACCGCCCCCCCCCCCATGCCTACCGTTCTCATTGACTGACAGGTCACACCTGCACATTTCGTTTTAAAAATAAATATACACGACTTAAAGAAAAGGGTATTATCTGTCTCATTTGACCCTGTACTTTATCCTGCTAAAATACAGCGAATTGTCTCCTTTCGTACAGTTTCACTCCATTGTTTCTCTCTCTTCCCCTTGTGTTCTTTAAATTTTCAGTCCTTTTAGACTTATACAGTAGGACATCTGGCGCCAATATGACCTTCAATAGGCAGTTTGGATTTGTTATGTCTGTTACAGTATAAAAGTGTCTTTATTTCCGAAAATTAAAACTGAGTGACCTTTGAGTATTGTATCGAACAACAGAATAACAGACATGGCACACAGATTAAAATTAAAATACAACTTCCAAGAAATGAAATTAACCCAGATTTTAGTGGTGACGTTTCCTAAACATCACACTTTGTTGTCATACAGACAAGACTAGATTTACTGAATCAAACAGTGTACTTATTCCTTGTAGGATATGAATTATGATGCTGTCAGTCAGTCAGGCGACACAACTGCGTTTGTGACAAAAACAACTTCGCTACGTGAAGAAAAGAAACATGCCCTGCACTGTACCTCTTGCACCACGCCCGACGTAAACTATATTTAGGTGAACAAAATAGACTACAGTCACAATGCGCGGGGCGTCGCGTTATGACCTGTAATGTAAAACGGAATAGGCACCACCCGGTTTAGGGTATAATTGAACCCGAGGCTCTGCAATGCATTTGTTCCGTAATTCTGCAATTACGTTTCCTGAGTTACTACCGTAAACTGGACAGGCTACATGACGTACGTTAAGTGAGAGTCTACTGCGTCTGACGGCGGATGGCGACGAAGGGCTGGAGGGGGGGGGGAAGAATTTCGTGTTTGTTCGGATAAGCTGGCAGGATGAGTGAGAGGAGAGCCCACCCGCCTTCAGCATTCAGCATCTAATATCACGTCTGCTTCATTCTTTGTTGCACTTGCACGGGACAGTTTGGTGCAGGGGTAACAATCGACAGTTGTATATGACAGGTAAAGAAAGTAAAGCTGTCCCTGCGCACACCATGCAGGCATATAGGAGAGGAGGGGAAGTTTTGCTCCACCCGTTCTTAACCTCAGCACTTCTTATAAGTGAGTGCGGTCAACTTCATGTACCGGCTGCTTTACCCCGCAGGAAGAACCACTGAATAAGGCTGGGTGAGCCCCAGAGCCCGTGTAAACGTTTTGGAGAACTTTCTTACCCCTGTTAGGAACCGAACCCCAGATCATCCAGCCCGTCGCCCAGCCAATACACCAAATACGCTCTCCCAGCCCCTGCCCGGTTCAATTCTCACTCTGGAAACTGGCTGTCAGGTCTAAGGGGATTCGGGGTTTTCCTCGGTACACCCTGGACAATGCGGGTGAGTGCCTCGACTAGGCCGCAATCAGTTCCTTCCAAATCCTTTCCAATTTGTCATTCACCAGTCACCCTACAATAGACGCTGTATAGCCTGGGGTATGGACAGTGTCGTACTATAAAGCACAAACACATTTACCGCATTCTCGATGCAGCATCTTCAGCTGACGTCACTCGACAGGCGCAAAGTACAGCAACCCACATTACGAACAAAGTTATGAATTCAGATCACTAAATGGTCCATACAGTTCCGCTATAGACGGAGTTGGGTCAGACAATTAACACCGGATCACGACGAGCAAGGCAAGCGCACAGTACAAGCATTGCCTAGTCTGTCTTACGACAGGTCCACAGCCTATTGCAAAGCGAGTTCCCCACACAGTGCGATCTAGTGCTTCCTCTCTCAGTTTCCAGTATTATATCGTTTTTGAGGTTCGTCCAGTAGTTGCTGACGTCTTATTACTTGCAGTGCGTGAAAAATCTCACGAGGTCTTGTAAAAACCGAGATTCAAACAAGACAACTCTCCAAAAACAAACTGTGTCTGCTATGTCTGCTAAATTGTAACACAACTTCGGTTTCTGTACAATCACGTTTTGTGTTTTACTGGATTGAGACAGAATTCAATGTCCGCGTAACAACAACATATTGCGTTGCATAACACGATTGCCTACTTCCACAAAGAATCTACCATCTACCACGAAAACAGCCACTACTATCAGAACCACCACCACCACCACCACCGCCACCGCCGCCGCCACGACCACCACCACCATCACCACCACTACCACCACCACCCTCCTAGTATTACTGCGACCATTAACACCGTCTCTTCTGTCAAATCCCCCAAAACCGCGAACGAGTGTTGCATCTTATTTATTTTGTTATCCTACAAGTATTTATATCAAAGTTTAAATAACAATTTTCCAGTATTTGCCACCTGATTTACATTTCTACACGTCATTACTTATTATGCAAAGGACTTTTGAATAATTTCCCGAAATGCTTCTTTTTCTTTTAGGTGCGTTCGCAAAAGTTGCCAAAAGCGACTATTAGCTTCGCCACGTCAGTCCGTCCGCATGGAACAACTCTGTTCCCACTGGACGGATTTTCATGAAATTTTATATGCGAGTATTTTTCGAAAATCTGTCGAGTAAATCAAGTTTCATTAAAGTCTGACAAGAATAACAGGCATTTTACATGAAAACAATATCCATTTCTGATAATATCTCGCGCGGTTCTCCTTAGAACGAGAAAAGTTTCCGAAAAGAGATGAACAGAAAATCGATACATTTCATATTCAATAACTGTTCTTTCGAAAATCGTGCCTTTTATGAGATAGTGTGGAAAAATATTGTAGCGCTGGATGACAATATGGTGCATGCGTATTGTGTGCTGGATAACTAAGGCTACAGACACACACTGAGAATATGTAATATATATATATATATATATATTGTTTTTCCATTGCAACAATGGTTGCACAAACGCGCCTCCATGGTATGTTTTACGTACAATGCCTGGCTAGTTCTTTTCATAACATTCTGGTTCACAAAGAAAATGAGAACTGACAGTAATTGCATGCTATGCGTCTTCTGTTTCTGTTACTCAGATGTATACGTAATCCTGTTTCCTATATAGCAGAAACTGCTGAAAATTAAACCTCCCTGCACTAGAAGTAATAAAGTGGATTGATACAGTCAAGTTAATCAGGTTCGTTTGTACGATGGGATTGGGTTAGGAGGAGGGGAGGATCGGTGATCGGTGTGGCACTGTACGTACTACCGAAGGAGGCGGGCTAGGGAGTCCCTTAATTAAAGAGATCTCTACTAGTTTCATTCTTCTCTTCTGTTCTTGAAGTAATGTGCGATTGTTGGCCACCAGAATTACGGAAGACGTACGTCGTTACGTAGGTTTGTTTTCTATTTCATTACTTAAACATAGAACAAACACCACAAAAGCGTTTGGCTTCAATCCATCTATTGAGCTCCTTTTACTTCAGATATTTCAATGAACGATTTAAATCTAAATAATTAAATAGAGATAACATAGCAATTGATATCTACAAATAACATTTCATGACTGGCAGATTTTCTTCTAACAGAAAGCACACTTGCTCACACCTGCTTCAATGAGTCACAAGAAAATACGTCCATTGCTGCCCGGATCATATTTACCTACTGTTATGAAATGGAATTATCATATACATGTTCATTGACTCTTACAATGAAACCATTTGCCAAGCAAACTGAAATCATTCCAGCTTAATACAACCCATTTTTTCTGAGAGAAAAAAGTTTTAATATTACTTTCGGCACTACAAGTAGGTCTTCCATCTCTTCAACTTACTCGCCTGAATTTCCTGACAGAAACACTGAAAGAACTATGCACTTCACAATCGCGTAGCAAATGTCCAGCTCCTCCACTCCCCCATCCAACCCCAATATAATGGCTGTAACAGTATTCGTTACATTCCTTCTAATAAATAATATTTATTAATATTTCAGTTTTCTTATTATTCCCCTTCATACACTGCAGATTGCGGACAAAATAATTACTATGCAGGGGTGTGGCTGAATTTTTGTGGCTCAAATCGTAGTTTGCTTTATCTCTCCACAGACGGCAGTACTGTCGCCACCACAGCCTCCATGGGCTTGTGCCAAAGTCTGTGTTAGAGATGTTCTTCTTTATTTTGTCAGATTAATTCCTCCCCCCTTTCTATCTCTGCCTCCCCACTACCGTCATAGTTTCCCTCCTTAACCCTTTTTGCTGCTACTCAGTACTACCACCACACAATATTTTCGGGCTATTTTTGAAGATTTATGCGATCTCATTTACGGTATTATGTTCCACCGGAATGCACGTATTACCGTCCCATGCGTTTTTCACACTAGCTCGGCAAATAGAAATCCAATAGAAGAACGACCAACCAAAAACGCTTTTCGTGCACGCGCGCTGGAACCCAGGGAACTTGTTTTCGGTTGCGCCGCGTCGCGGCGCGCTGCGCCGGGATGCGTACAATTGCGTTATCGCGTCGATAAGCAGCGGTATAGACGGCGAAACCATAAAATGATGTTGCGTCATTCCCTATACACATATATAAAGAGATATTGAAAAAAATTAGTTGTGCAACACTTCGTCCTGGAGAGGAGTTCCACAAAAGGGCGGTATAGAACGGGCACTTTATCACTTTTCCAATGCATTCACTACCAGACGAGAAGAAACCATTCTCCAGTGCATGCTTCGCTCCGCAGACGGCAACTCTGTAGGCACACACCGGCGTCTACAGTGTGAGGTTATCACTCTCGTTTTCGTATTCGGAGGTTCCGTGTTCGATTCTACTACTAATTGTTGAATTTCCTCATTTTTGTCCCTTCGCAACACACTCCAAGCAAATAACTGGATGTAATATGCAATGCGGCTGCCTGCAATAATTAACAATATTTCTATCATTCAACGCTGTATAACCCACACATACACACATGAAAAAGACAAATTAAGCAGTTGGCCGATCCCGGTGGCCGTGCGGTCTAGGGCGTAGGTGTACAGCCGCCCGATTCCTGTCATTGTGGGCTCGAATCCTGCTCAGGGCCTAGCAGTTCATGTCTTGTGTTTGTGCTGTGTATGTAGCGGCCTCTGCGACGAGCTCCTCACTCGTATAGAGGAGTCCTACCGACTATGTGTGATATAAAAACGCCAACAATCAGGCGGTCTAGGACTGAGGAGGACTGGTGCGACACACAACAACAAAAAATACAGCCGAAAAGTGTCGTTAAATTAACTCAGAAATAAAGGCCCCGTAGGCAACAGCACAAGCTCATAAAGTAACAAAAGACAGCCGAACAAGACTGCCCTGACGTTACCACACCCTGCCACATTGGCTTGCTGTTACATATGCAGCAACGCGTTTGTATTCCAAATGTCACAAGACACACCGGTTCAAAAACATCCAACTAGTACACACTTTTAGCACGTACGGCAGAAGAGCGATCGCAAAACCGAACTGGCATCTCTCACATTAGGCCCAATTCTCACTATCCTCCTGTTTGCCTGCCTCATTGGTCCGCCACTTCTTCGCAGCACTTCGTTATCAACGCATTGTACTTCCATAGGGAAACAGACGCATTAAAAACAGCAGGTTACGCCAATAGCGTGTACATATTGGCCTTTAGGGTTTTAGAGTGGAAACGAGAGGATGAAGCATCCTGAACCGAATAGTACCAGGTAGTCTCTAAATTTTATGTTCTTAACCACTTAGTTCATTTAACTAGTTGCGTGCTATAAAAAAGGATCTCATTTAACATCACCGAAATTTCTTGCCTTTAATGTGTTTTGTGCTTATGAATATGAGGGCTAAAGAAATTTCTCCTGGAATATCTTGCTGTTCGAATTGTTTATGACTACTAATTGCACTGAGGACACAAATGAAAAAGATAAATCAGCTTATAAGAAAACTCGGTGGTGGAAGGGTTGATTCAGAATTCTTACTGTCGTTCACAGCTGTTTTCGAAGTCTGCCATATTCTCGAAGCCTTCACTGAGTGTCGTACCTAACAAGGTCCTAAAATCTGCGAGACACGCATTTCGTTGTTCCTTAATTTGCTTCTAAACAAACGGCCTCTACATAATGACTTCCAGGAGGCCACTATCGTGTGTTTAGCCGACAGAATAACGTGTGAGAGAAAAATGTGGCATAAAATTTTGCAAGAAGTTGAAATCGGTGACAGTCCCCGATAATTACAAGATTCCTGGTCCTGTGAACAAGATTACACACTAATAGATTTATTCTTGTGCTCTGGTAGTTTTTTCTTTATTCCATATGGAGTGAATAACACAATATTGTTATGGGCGAAGACCTCAACTACATCGCGACGAAAGACTGAACTCTCGCACAGCACAGTATATTACCGCCCGAACCGATAAATTACTCCGGAATTTCCTTCATACCTAAAAAATAATGCGTTTTCAATTTTTTGGTGGGTTCACAAAATTGTGAAAAGCTACTATTAGCTTCGTCATGTTGGTCCGTCCGTCCGCTTGGAAAAACTCGGCTCCCACTTGACGGATTTTCATAAAATTTGATATTTGAGTATTTTTCGAAAATCGGTAGCGAAAATGGAAGTTTCATCAAAATCGGACAAGAATAACGGGTAATTTACGTGACGACCAATACGCATTTTTGATAACATCTCGCTCATTTATTCTTAGAATGAGAAAAGCTTCAAACGACAGTTTACAGAAAATCAAAACACACATTTTATGTTCAAATATTTTTCTCCCAAATTCGTGCCTTTTATAAGATAACGTGGAACAATACTGTACAGCCGGATATGCCACAGATTACAATAAGGCGAATGGACATTGCCTGCTGGATACCTAAGGCTACAAACACACACTCAGAATACGTGATAACTATTACTTTTTCACAGCAACATAAGTTGCACCAACACGCCTAAATGCCTCCGCCTTACACATACGCAAACTACAGCGTCCAAGTCATCACTGAGAAATGGGGAATAAACTGTAGGCTGCTCTTTTCCAGAACATTCGTGTCCAATAAATTCATATGAAGACAGTTTCATGCGTATAGCTTTAAATGCCGAAAACTAATTTAAAAAGACGTGGTTCTGGTTCTAATCATCGGTACCGTCTTCAACCGAACAAGAGAAAAACGACTCCCGACGGTCTGTGTCCGCGTAGCAGCTGTTCGGAGCCTACAGATATAGCAAGCAAGCAAGCAAGCAGCGACTATTTCGAGCGCTGATACAGGCAAGGCAGTTGTGTTTCTCAACTATCCACATGACAGCAGACTTAAAATATACGCAACAAATCTGCGACACACCAATGCCAAAATGTCGGAATAGAGTTTTGCAATTTTTTCGTCCTTAAGATATTGTCTCTTCTCGTACTTATGGAGACAAATCATTCCGTCTCGACTGTGTCGTTCGTATCTAGGACGATCTCCGATCGAACCTCCAGTCTATATTTTCTCATATATAGGAAAAATACTCCTATATAATATTCTTGAACACCGGCTGACATTTTAAAATAGGACGAAATTAATGCAACCTCATACACGAAATACATCACAGTTCAATTTGAAAAGAACTGTTCGACATCGTACTTGTACACAAAAACACACACACAGTCTCTCACTCACACATACTGTCTCGCCTTAAAATTAAATTTCAAAGTACACTTGATAATCGCTAAATCAACTAACTCCATGAAAAATAGTTTTTCTTAAGACGCTGTTAGTCCCTTAGCTAGTCAATAAATTCTCTGCATTCTAAGAAAGCCGAATGTTCATTACCGTGTTGACAAAAGCACGCCAACTGCCCCTATCCTGAGTCCACCGAGCATTCTATTTCTTGAATACCAATTTCCATATCACCCTCATCCCACCCCCTACACATCGCTGAAAGTATGTAATAACTGTTTGTACATAAAGCCAACAGAACTGGCACCACGCACTCCAAACCGAAGGCTGACACTACAGTCCTAAGTGTACAGACGCCGAGCCAGGCCCGGCCACATTGCATACTCAGGATGTAACTTCCAAACGTAAGGTTATTCTATTGTCCTTTCTGGATTTGATGGTATCCGTCTCGCTGTGTCCAGTCAATCACAAAAACACACACCACTCCGCCTAACAAAACGGTTTGAGATTTATCCCAATGTTTCATTTTTCGATCGAAACCCATCATCATCATCATCATCATCATTATCATCTTCATCAGGCGTTCTTTACAAACTTTTAAAAGTCAAGGCGAAATAATGCTATTTGGAAAATTTCCGTCTAATGTAGGAATCCGGGAGATTCATACATGTAAATTCCATTCGCAATTGTCTCTCTCAACCCAGCCACAGGCTTCCTACATTTTAAAGGTGAAGGTGCAGTTAAAGCCAACACATTACAGACCGGGACAGGCCCTTACGGCGCCGGGACGTTAAGGCTCTCAAAATTTCTAGACAGTCGGTACGCATAAGTGGTAAAGTTGTCAACACTACGCTCCGGCCGCCTTTACCCCCCCCCCCACGAAAATCCCTAGTACTCATTTATGTCAGAGGCAGAGTCTACCCTAGAGTCATTGTGCGGCCGGAAGGATGAAGTCAATGAAAAATTCAAATAACCACATCGGCAATGGAACTCGCGACATTCTGGCCTGTAGCGCAGTGCCTCAACCAAATGCTCCACAGTGCACCTCAGCTTCGTATATTCTGCTATCCTAATACGGCTAGACGACCTGTGCAAAAAGCGCGAGTTTCTGGTTACTCAATGCCTTCAGTTTCCCACTCGATTCATCCTCTGAATTCCACATACTTTGATTTCAAACACGTAAACAACAGTCTCCGTCCCGAGTAGTAGTAGTACTACTACTACTAGTAGTGGTAGTAGTAGTAGTGGTACTAGTAGTAGTAGTAGTAGTAGTAGTAACAGTGGTAGTGGTAGTGGTAGTAGTAGTAGTAGTAGTGGTGGTAGTGGTACTAGTAGTAGTAGTAGTAGTGGTGGTAGTGGTACTAGTAGTAGTAGTAATAGTAGTGGTAGTGGTACTAGTAGTAGTAGTAGTAGTAGTAACCCTAACTGCTGTTGCCTGATCCCCTTCAATTTCACAATTGACAAGTGGTTGATGACTATAGAGAAGAAATTAATGTACTTAAGAGACAAACACATATTGGAACACGGATAGCCCAGTCAGTATATACAGTGGCCAATGGGCCGGACGTCTGAGGAGTCGTGATTCCATTCCCAGCGGGGGCAAAGTGCTCAGTTGGATCTGGGGCCAATCCAACGTCCTACCAGAGTCTTGGGAATAAAGCGGCCGGCGCGTGAAGTGGACGACTCACCATCACATGGTGTTGCAGTTAGTAATGAAAGGAACTATTCCCCCATTACAACATTTCTTTATGGGGCGGCACGTAATTAAGTGGTTGGACAAATTCACTTTCACCACATGAATATTTTGAAACTAACCCCAAGCTAAGAGGACAACATGTCAGAAGGACGGCGGCAGACAAACATAGCAAGCAATAGGCTCCACCAACATTCAACCGCAAAAAGCACACCATAGACTCTCCTATAGGTCTTAATTATTATTTGAGTCTGGCAACAAGACGGCTGGTGCTTCCGCTTTGTCTTAAGGAACTGGTCCGGAAAAAACGAGCTCAGAAGTCAGTGCGCCAAGAAACCAGGGCCCCCACAGTATCAACATGGCATGCAAAATATTGTCCTGCATTCTGCAAGCTATTATAGCAGCAAAAGACATAGAACTTTGGTCTTGTTTAGGGGATGGGGTGGGTTAACGTGTATTAATTCCGGAATATTCCGCGAAATTGCTAAAGCGGCGACAATGAGCAAAGCGAGATAAGAGAGAGTAAATGTAAGGCAAAGTGAAAAACACGACCAACCCGAGAAACTTGTCTGACTGCAGACGAGTTGCCTATCAGTGCTTCTTAACAACTCATAACCCTGCTTGCAAGCGTGTAAGAAATTGTATCGATGTTAGGACACTGGAGGACTGACACAGATTCAGAATGGCCAACAGGCGCTTTTAGACTACAACTTGACACTTGTATCTAAGTCTAGGAAAACAAAGAAATGTTAAAGATATCACCTCAGGAACACGATCATCAGCAATCGCCAAATATCAACGATGGTGACAGCGACGGTGATATTGAAGATGAAGATGAAGATGAGGATGATAATGTTGATCATGATGATATGCCTGCTTCTGACACACCTTGGATGATTTATTGTTAAGAGTATTGCGCAGAAAAATGAACAAGACAGACAATATACGTATAACATAATAATAAGGCGAGTTCGCGCAACAACTGTTGCAATGGAAAAGCACTAAGTATTACGTAAGTACATATTGTGAGTCGGGCAGCTCAGTCGGTATAGCGACTGACTATGGGCTGGACGGTCCGGAATCGAATCCCGGCGGGGACGAGTTTTCCGAACGTCCAGACCGGCCCTGGGGCCCACCCAGCCTCCTGTAAAATGGGTACCGTGTCTTTCCTGGGGGTATAAAGTGCGGCCGGGGCGTGCTGCTGACCCCTCACCCCCTTCTAGCGCCGCGGTCATGGAAGAGTAGAGCTATACCTCTACCCACCCTCTGGGCCACATCGGGCCTGTAACGGGATCACTTTACCTTTTTACCTTTTACATATTGTGAGTGTATGATTGTAGCCTTAGGTATCCAGCATGCAATGCGCATGCAACATACTGTCATCTGTGTGTGGTCTGCCCGGCTCTACAATATTTTTCTCCATTTGTCACAAACAGCACGATTTTCGAAAACAAATGCACTGAACATACAATGTGTGTTTTGATCTTCTGTAAACTTTTGTCTGAAGCTTTTATCATTCCAAGGAGAACTGAGGGTGATATGAACAAAAATGTGTATTGGTCTTCATGTAAAGTAGTCGTTATTTTTGTCCGTTTGTAAAGAAACTTGAAATTTCTCGATAGATTTTCGAACAATACATAGGTACACATCAAATTTAACGACAAACAGTCCAGTTGGAGCCGAAGTGTTCCATACGGGTAGAAGGGCTGACGGACTGACAGACATGACGAAGCTAATAGTCACTTTTCGCAATTTTGCGAACGCACCTAAAAACAATTAAATTACCAGACAGTGTGGTCGGTACAGTTTGGATGGTCTGGGGTTCGAGCCCCAGCGGAGGGAAGAGATGTCTTCTTCTTCTCCTCCAAAAACACAGAGCGGCTCAGGGGGCCCACTCACCCACCTATTCAACGGGTACCTGGATTACTTCCTCTTGGGGGGGGGGGCAAAGCGGCCGGACCGTGATGTTGACCTCTCACCTCCGCCTAGTGCGGGGCTAAGAATGATTGGAGCTATACCTCTACTCTCGCTATACGCATTCATGGCGTGTAAAGGGACAAATGTATATTTTCAGTCAGCATTGCCAGTTTCAGGGCCGAAATTCGAAACCCATGATCGAAACCCCCCCACAGCAGTGGACAATCCATCGGTCACAGTGTGACGTCCGTTTGGGGTGGTGTGTTTAAAACAGGAGCAGACTAGAAAGAAGCCGCCAACGAGTGTTCATTCTTGTATACACGTATGTTAGTGTATAGCTGCACTATAATTTATGCTTACAGCTTTACAAATTCATTATTTATGTTATTCTTATTATTGGTAGCAATAAGATAGTGGCAGTATTATAGGTAAGCTCATATTTATATTCAACCATAAATAATATTAGATGTTCCGACAGTACGAAACTGGACGAACAATATAATAAATAATTTACCTTAAATGAGTGCAATTACTGGAAACAGATAAATATTTCTTATAGAAATATCTGAAATAAATCGCCGAGCTTCTGTAGCTCTATTGTGTCCTAGGATTTCACATTTTCCATTCCGTGTATAACTATTCAATTACGGCAATTCAATTGGTGCTGTTCTGCACATCATCATCATCTAATTACTACGACTCCACATGGATGCCGTTCTTCACTATGATGAGTAAATAATTCTACATAATATCTCCTATTCAAATACTCAAATCCTAATATATTATCCCTTCCCATGTACGTTACTAGATTTTAGAATATTTTATAACCATTTATATCCACACCATATTCAATTTTAAATGAACATATTAACCAATCATTCACCATCAGCGAATTACGCTATAAAATAAGACAGAAAAAACTTTACCCAAAACACGCCAGTTCAGTTCCATAATACATTTCTACTATATCAACATTATTCAATGTTGAAAGAAAATATGTTATTATAAGCTTTTATAAACAAAAACGAGATGTCGTTGAATAATAATAAATTTCACATATTGTATCATATTACACATTGTATAGTTTCCTCGATAAAGACTTACGACCTGATGATGGCCTAGTGAAGAGAGCCGAAACATGTAGTCACTTAAACTACGCCTTGTAAAATAAATCATACAAGGTCTAGTTGTGTTTGACTTATTTGTATTCATTTAAAATTCCATCTAGCATAACAGGGATGGCCCACTTGAAGATTATAGTCTAACACAACTCTAATTTCTTCTTTAAAACTTTACAGCGACATGTTTCGACTCTCAGAAGCCATCTTCAGGCTGAATATATATATATATATTACAATGCCGTAAAATGAACGAGATATCGTTTAATTAAGTTATTAATATTTAATCAAGTCTGTGAAGTGCTAAAAAAAGAAAATTAATAAAGTTGTGTTGGACTATATTTTATCACTTTATTTAATTACCACTGCAACTACGACTACAATCAAACCGGAAGTAGTACCCTCCTTTGAAATGTTGGTACGTATACACAGGTCCGACAGAAATACCTGACGATTTGGCAACGAAGCTGTGAGTGGAACTTTTGGCGTGGGAAATTTATCTTTGAGTGCCCTTCTAGTGAGACTCAAAGCATTTCAGTTGCCATTGAGCGCTGGTCTGTGAAGCATCGGGCTTTCGCTGTGGAGACGTATTTAAAAAACAACGATTCTGTCGTTGTGACTCAGCGGATATTTCATTGGCACTTCAATATTCAAAGGAACGACAGTGTCCCTAGTCGCAATACTGTCCTGTTGTGGGTGAGAAACTTCGGAGAAACGTCGTCTGCTGCAAAAATAAAACCTCCAGGAAGACAGCTTTCAATAAGAACTCCTGAGAACATCGAACGAGTGCGTCAGGCTTTTGTCAGAAATCCTCGGCGATCAGCAAGCAGCAATGCCACTGCATTAATAATATCGGATCGTACGGTGCGCCGAATATTGCATGAGAACTTAAGTTTCCATCCGTAAAAAATGGTTATGGTTCAAGCAATAAATGATCAAGACCATGTAAATGGAAAAACTGTTAGGTTCTGTTGAACGCTCTGGATAACGACGACCTTAACCACGTCCTCGTGATGGATGAAGCAAATTTTCATCTTTGTGGCAATAATTCTCAAAACTCTCGCTATTGGGCAACCGAAACCCCTCGCGATATTCACCAAAAGCCTTTACATTCTCAGAAGGTTATTGTTTAGTGTGGTGTAGCATCTTTTGGAGTAATCGGCCCCTATTTCTTTGAAGACGAGGCAGGCAGGGCAGTAACAGTAAATTCAGCCCGCTACACTGAGATGCTTCGCACAGTTCTGGAACCGGAGTTGCAGAGACTTGGTGTTGAAAACCAGACTCTCTGGTTTCAGTAAGACGGGGCAACGGCTCACACTGCGAGGACTGCAATGCGAGTCCTCAACGAGATGTTCCCAGCTCGCGTGATCTCATGAAGAGGGAATACTTAATGGCCTGCAAGATCGCCCAATCTCAACGCCTGCGACTTCTTACTCTGGGGATAGTTCAAGAGCAAGGCGTACGAAAAGAAACCAGGGACAACGGTGGACTTGAAACAGAACATCAGGGACGAAGTGGTAGCAATTTGTCCCACCATGCTGCAACGAGTAATGCAGAACTTCCAGAAAAGCTTGCGGGAATGTGTTGACAACAAGGGACACCACCTCACAGACACTATATGCAGGAAGTGAATATTGTAATTAAAAAGCTTTGATATAAAGATAATTTTAGTATTAAATTCACGTCAAAAGATAGTACACTTTTCCTTTTGTTGTAACTTTAAAATCGTCAGGATTTTCTGCCGGATCCTGTACAATCAACACGGCGTCACACTCCAAGCGACTTGAGTATTCACTAGCAGCGCTGTGATAACCTCAAACCTCGTATAGACCTATCTCAATATTATAGTACAATCTACTTCTAGATATCTGAAGTATCTGAAGTGGCCCCTTCCGTTTAAGATTTTACTTCTGTGACATTTGGCACATCTTTCATCTTTACATGTAAATACACGTGAAAGTTCCATCGTTTGGAAAGCTGTTTATGTCGGTGTTTGTGTGTTCTCATCAACACACACTCGCAACTTGTTTCAAATACGGAAGTATAAGTTAGGCAGTGTATCGGCTGGCAACAGTTTATACTAACACTTTAGGCAGTTCAACCGCGAGTGCTGGTGACCGGACACTTTTCGGTACTAAACCGGTTCCTCCCTAAAAAGATAAATATCCGTCACTCAAGGAAGTTCCCGCACTTTCTGGAAATCCAGCACTCACTATCCTCTCACAACGAGCCTCACAAAGTTCCTAGTCTGTCCACGAAGAATCCTATTCATACATTACAATCCTAATCCCTTAAGATGCACTTAATATGCAGCCTACTCCTAGGACTAGCAAGTGGTAATTCCCTTCAGGTTTTGTGACTAAAATTCTAATCACATTCAATTCTACACGTTCCGCAAATCTCACCATCCTTGATTTGACAACTTTCACAATACGTAGTGAATATCCAAAGAATCGCTTCTACTCCGCCGTCCTGAGGTCGCGACCTATTTCATGGTACTCAAAACTGCGTTCCGCTAAAACCTGGGGCTTGTTAAACACATTTGCTTCCATCGTGAAAAAAGGTAAATACAATTTTACTAATCTTTAATTGCAATGCTTACTTTGTTCCCCATCTTTGTGCTTAATCGACGATGAGTTTATGTTGTGCAAACCACCAGAAATAAAGTTTCATTTTTTTATCAGTGTGTGTAAATATTTTATTTTTTACAATAAATGTATGTTTTTCAAACTTTTATTTCATTTCGCACCCAAAAAGTAAACTTTCACTGAATGGAGGTTCCGCGAATATTGTAATTTAGTCACAAGGATTCAACAGATAATAGGAGTGTGAAGAAAACTGGTCCAGGGAACCAAGATATAAAATAGCAGGCTGTTACGATAGCCGACATCCGGCCACGATGTGTGTCTAGGGTCCTCTACGTACGGAGTGACACCCGCTTGACCAAGCCCATGAGTGTGAACACAACTGTCTGCTTAACCTTGTATCAGTTCACACAATTTGAGCCCAACGACAGCAGTAGAAACGACAGACAGAGAGGAAGTTAAAAAGGAGAAACTCAGTTAACAGGTCTATTAAAAATAAATTTAATATTCATTTTCTAGTACCTGTCACTCGTCCTTAACCAATCAGCATAAAAAAATAGTTCCAAAGCGAAGTAAGTCGCAAATCTTGTAATATCAATTTTGAAAACACGGATTTCATAATCACTATGATGCACCTTGTTCCCTAAATTATGAACATAATGTAATGTTTATTCTTAATATTACAGCGAACGACGATGGCTTTGTTTTTAAACGTTTCCAAGATAGAAACAGTTCTGGGGAATGAATATGAGTTCCATGTGCGAATCATGTAAGTTTCTGTCATGGTTCGACACCCCTATTGGGCCTAGGTCTATTCAGTGTGGAGGTTTCGAGATCAAACTCAGACGCACCACACTCGGTAGGACTCCTGAGGTCGAGTGACTGGCCCGACGCAGAGACCTCTACCTCACACAACACTTACAAGAGACATCCGTGCCACGGCGAGATTCGAACCCGCATTCGCAGTAAGCGAGCACCCGCATACCGACGCCTTAGACCGCGTGGTCACCGGGATCGGAGAATCGTGTACGAACTAAGTGTATAATGAGTTGAAAAGGAACTACAGAACAGCCTCACAAGTCAAACGCTGGCACGTGAATGATGCCATGAGGCTTTGGTGTGGCTACGTCTTTAGTTACGAGAAGCGAGTGAATAAAGTGACACAAGCTGACGAAATGCGTGACTACTGCAAAACAGTCCGCGAATACGTGAGCCAAAGTGCATGGGAATCTATCAGCAGCTGTTTCGGTAAGCACGTATGAATGAATTACTTGTTCGGCTTATGCTTCGTTTGGGACTGTGTGGCAAAACGAACTGGCGACAGCCAGACGGGGGTAAAGTCAAACTGCCCGCATAATGGGGAATTTACTCTTTGGAACCAAAAGTACTTTTTCTATTATCCGAAGCAACTTAATTGGTAACACACTCTTGTTTTTCGACGTTTCGCTGACCGTGCATCTCAGTCAGTATATTTATCTCAGTAATTAACCAACTTGAAGCACAAAATTTTTGTTTTACAATAAGTTTATTTCATGCCTCTACATGTTTCGAGCACATGTGCTCATCATCAGGATGTCAAAATTGAATTACACAGCCTTTGGTATCATCACAATGAAACAAGTGAGTGGTCTAAAATTACTAAAATACAATTCTATAAATATGACAAATATTAGTGAAATTCATGTGTGAATTTTTCGGGTGTGATTACTGTGTATTGCTTACTATAAACATGTTATGTCATGTAGAGGTTATGTTCATCCAGTTATTAAACTTATTAGAAAGTTACTATGTAAATAGACATACTACCTTTCTAATAAGTTTAATAACTGGATAAACATAACCTCTACATGACATAACATGCTTATAGTAAGTACTACACAGTAATCACACACGAAAAATTCACACATAAATTTCACCAATATTTGCTCATATTTATAGAATTGTATTTTAGTAATTTGAGACCACTCACTTGTTTCAGTGTGATGATACCAGAGGCCGTGTAATGCAATTTTGACCTCCTGATGATGAGCACATGTGCTCGAAACATGTAGAGGCATGAAATAAAACTTATTGTAAAACCAAAATTTTGTGCATCAAGTTGGTTAATTAATGAGATTAACTCTTGTTTGTTTACAGTAAGTACCTGTATGATTTTCGGCTTCTTATTAATGCCATTATCAGACTAAAGCACTGTACAAAAGTACAAGTATAAAAGTTACTTTTATACATTCACATTTATATTTACGTTTTAGAAAAAACAACGGAATGCGAAACACCTATATTTTACTCTTGCTATTTACCTCCAGAATTGGCACATAAATTTTGAATACCTTTGTTTTAAAAACTTTTCTTCTTTATTATTTTAATTATGCTTCTTCCATATGTTATGCAGCTGAAGAACAACGGAACTATGACGGACAAGGGTGTCGAAGATAGTAACGCAGACTGTTTTAAGGTGCTGCAATAACATACGCTTCGGGGAAAATGAGGAATGCCATGACAATCTTTACTGAAAGTACCCGCTTACGGGGAGAGATAGTAAAACGCTACATACTGGAATGGTGACCGCAGTAGCACACTGGTGAAGGTGCTGCGCTACAAATCGGAAGGCCGCTGGTTCGATTCCAGATAATGTCATTGGTATTTTTCATTGACATAATCCTTCTGATCGCACTATGGCCCTGGGATCGACTCAGCCTCTAACAGAAATGAGTGCCAGGAGTATTTCCTGGGGGTAGAAACGGCCGGTGCGTAAGGCTGACAACCTTACCACCATTCTGGGCCATTGTCACGTAATCCGGGAACCTTAACTTCCTGGAACCCTCTGGGCACCTCGGACCTGTAATGGGACTGCTTTAACTTTTTACTTACTGGAATATCATTAAAGCAACCAAGGGAAAAGAGAAAAGCTGGCTTGTTTTATCAAACCCCAGACGCCCAGAAAACGCAGTAGGAGTGGTAGTAGTTAGGCCTTTGCACAGCTGTTGTCAGCAGAATAAACAGGTGAGGCAGAAAACAAGACAACTGGGTACTTAGGAGATGTGGAATGATTTTTATGTTACTTTCACTAATGCTTAAATGTAACATGGTTTGACCTTTAGAATAAATGTAATCATATGGCAATCCCCCACTCTTAAACAATAATGTCGGACTTTTCGTAACACATACACTCGTCTAGTGCAGGCGACACAAATACAAACCCTGGGCAACAGGCATAAAGGCTCGCGTCGCACTCAGACCACACCTTCAAGCCAGTCGACTATTGTGACTGAACTAATGGTTGCCCTCTCAACGGGCACTTTGATTTGTGCTACAGCAAAGATAATAAAAGCCTTCAGCCATTTGAATCCACGACATGCAAAGGTTGCCTAATAATACAGAGGCGGCTCGTGCGACAGGTTGCCTCACCAGTAACGCGACTGGCCCACTGTTACTAACAATTTCTCTCATTCTACGCGAACGTCTCCGTATTGCCCAAACATGAAACGCATTAAGTTCTTCAAATTCAAAATTCCGTTAAACAGACCGTAACAATTAGCATGGACATCGCGTTCAGCAGTCTCGGGGTTCCAATCTCTGTGCAAAATATTCTATCCTGAGTATCTTTATCGTTGCACCGTGCATTCTGTACTTTATTTAACACACCAACAAATACATATGTATATATTATTTAAGAAATCTAAAATTTACATTAAAACACTTAAAACGCTCCTACATTTTTTCGATCACAAGATCATCCTCTGGGAGCATACATTGTTCTTTGCTAAAGTTATAGTTTAAAAACAATCAGTGATTTACTTCGTTCTGTTAATTTGGTGCTATGTGCTGTGGCAGCATGCTTTGTTTTTAAACTATAACTTTAGCAAGGAACAATGTATGCTCCCTGAGGATGAGCTTGTGATCGAAACATGTAGGAGCGTTTAAGCGTTTTAATGTAAATTTTAGATTTCTTAAATAATATATACATGTGCATTTGTTGGTATGTTAATTAAATGTCCTGAGGTTATTCGTTACTTTTTTGGTCCCTCCAGATGAATATCAGTCACGTACGTACCTTACAATAGGCCACGGCTGTTTCTGTATACATGTTTCAAAATTCGTGGGCCCGAGGGTCGGTTTGGACGGGCGTAAAACCTCGTCCCCACCGGGATTCGATCCCGGATTGTCCAGCCCGTAGTCAGTCGCTATACCGACTGAGCTACCAGGCCCAACACAGATATTATACCTACGTGAAAACAGGCAAAATCACTACGTTATAAAGCTTCTCTCTGTGAATTCATGACTCTTCACGCTTCAGCACGTCAGCCCCACTTCGAACTGCAAGCTATCTGCCAATCCCCGCATTAAACGCACCAATTAAATTTTATTACAACATCATTAATCCATTCACTGTCAGATTTATTCTCTTGATAACTCACCTTCAGAGGTCAGGTTTGCCATTGCATTAAACAAATCAGTGCATATCTTAGAGTTTCGCAGTCACGTGACATCTATTTGCGTCTTGATGTCTTTCGTCATGTCACAGATTACGTAGAAAAGGAGTGTTGTCTGATAAACCTATTAAACATCTACACGTGTGCTATTCGCGTCTTGAAATGTATGTAATTATTTACATAGGAAATAGTACCTACTGGAGCGGCAGCCACAGCAATTGAAGCTTTAGATAAAAGACAACGTTGCCGGATCAGGTAACTAGGCAGCCAGGTTCAGGTGTTCAGGCTGCACTCCCCAGCAAGTGGCAACGTTACACGTTCTTAACTGTCCAGTTCGTTGATTCGTTGCGTTACTCATAGCCGGTTGTTGAGAAATTCAACCAAATTGCAAATGGGGAGTCTGTGACGTAAAAGCGAAAGCTACCCCATTACAGGCCTGATCAGGCCCTTAGGGCTCCAGGACGTTGTATTAAAAATAATTCTTCATGAAAATTACTTTGGGGGGGGGGAGAGTAAAAGCTGTAATCTGTAACCTACTGCCCCATCTTCAGGGTAGACTGGTCTGGAATTAGGCTCATCTCAAAACTCGGTAACTTTCTACCAGACTTCAGACGTCACAACCTATAATACATTAGTTTTCACATCCATGTCCGTAACTCCAAATCTCGCCTTGCCCCATTTCAATTAACAACATATTTTAGGTTTAATTGATAGCAGGACACAAAAAGCCTAAAAAACTAACACTTACAGTATTGTAGCTGGAATAACGTCAGTAAGAAACCATCAATTTCTGCATATAAAATTATGAACAAATATTATTATGTATTTTAAAGTTTATTTCCTTCAAATTACTCCGTGTGTTAATAGCAAGTCGGGCGTGTCTTGGTTGTCTCGGATCAAGTCTACAGAAAGTACACACAGAACGAATATATAATATGATGCTAATAAGGAATAAGTAATGGCCGTAAATTTCTGCAACCTTCCTAATGATATCGCTCAGAACAACGATACGACATTGTACAAGTTACCAGACAGGCATAACCGTCTACGGAGTCCAAGCTTTATATTATACCAACAAAAACTCCAGTACAGCCGCTTCTGCAACACACGTTGGACGCCGTAACGAGCTATCGTGCGTGGACTAAAATGTTTTAAATTTATCGACTTGTTTGGCCTTTGGAACATCCATGGTACAGGAGATACGTGCGTAGATGGCTGCTTGAAACACGATCCGTGTCGCGTGGACTTAAACCACTTTTTTTGGTGCGGCTCTTAACATCTCTATCTTCAAAACTAGTAGCATTCGGAATGGAGGGGCAGGGTTTGATTCTCATCATTTTTCGACGAAGTGATCAGTGGGCTCCACATTCCACAGGAACTAAAATTCGCTTTTCCCAGTCTTTAAACCGACAGGGATATGATCTTAAGAACCCTTCCCAATCTAACATTCGCCCATTCGCCGCCACATTAACTTATGTTGTTCGGAGAGTGTCGTTAAATAAACTGCCAAGAAAGACACATTCCTTAGTAACAAAAACATCAGCTGCCTCCAAATAACTTCAAATGTATTGTTCACTTATGTGTGCATACATTTTTACACACATATCAGTTTCAAGGTAGAGGTTGTCAAGCATGTGTGTTTCAAAATGCTGTAAACATGAATAATTACAATTTTTTGTTCCCCTGACGCCAAGCAGAAAGTAGTCATGTAATAATCTAGTAATTAAATGTTTCGAAGCTTTTGTCGTGGTCATTACAAATCAGATAAATATTTCTACACCTATTCCGCGCCATCTAAAAGTAATCCAAAGTGAGCATATATTAAAACACGTTACGTTTCCACGACACAAAACTGAAGACGTGAAAGCGTATTAGTGCTAGGACGTCTGGTCTCTCTGGCTCCGTTCGTTCTCTATTCCTCTGTCGTAGTGATAAATGATATTCCCATTAAATGTGAACAAAGCATAGATCGCATGATCTATGATTACGAAGTCGCTGGTTCGAAACTGCAGCCGTCTGAAACGAGTGACATGTAATATCTACTGCGTGTGTCTAGTGATTATTTATTATCAAATTCGTCTCGTTATTGCGGTTTATTTATTTATTTCTGAGTCTGATCCTTTCTACCTACTCCCTGTAGATGTAGGGGTTTATTGTTGCACCTGATCACACACACTCACACACACACACACACACACACACACACACTCACAGACACACACACACACACTCACCCACACACAGACACACACACACACTCACACAGACACACTCTCTCACACACACACTCACACAGACACACCCTCTCACACACACACTCACACACACACACACACACTCACACACACACCAAATGTTATTAGTCAAGTTACGCCTACGGGTTGAAGAATATGGGCTTAAACGTTGATTAGCATTTGTACAGTCACAGGGGGTAAGGTGTACCACGACGCCTCTGATTGAGCAAACAAATAAAATGTCAATGACTTAATGCCCTAAAAAAATTCCAGGCCCGAGACAATGTCGTGGGTGAGTACTATAACCTTTAACATTTATGGCGTCACATGTGATTTCGCAGAATGGGGACAGATAAGATTAGCAACAGAGCATTGTAAGTTGCAGGGTGTCTGGCTGCCATCGAGACTGCGGCCAGCCGTGATGAATCAATGTTTGCTTCTTCTCTTGTTCAGCGCCTTCCCGATAATTGTTAAGATGACACTCAGCAGAGGGTGCGCTAATCTTGTCCTTTCTTGACATCATCAGACTAATTACTGCTGTTGTGTGTAAGAGGCTGACAATAGGCACAGACCGCGCGGGTGTGGGCTACTTGTGAGTGCGCCACTCTGTACATCCAATCAGAACACAACTGTTTCATTCCCCATCATCTACAAGTCATTATTCCATAATCATGTTATGAGTCGACGTCAGGGAGTTTCTTACTGACAGGGTCATTAAATACCGCATTTCCTGCCTCACAAGACGCTACAAAGTGAGAAGACGCACTCACTATTGGCAAAGTGCTTTACGGGGTTTAATAGCCTACTTATTCCGGTGCTGCGGCGCACGGCCAGTTTTGGGGGCACTTTTAAGGATAAAAGAAGCGCGTCTTATTGGCCGAAGTACGGGAGGTCATAATAAGAGGGGCAATGCATGTATAAACGTATCTTTCAGGCGCGTTCGCGATAACCGTTTCTGCCGTGCAAAAGCAAGAGGTATTACATATTCTGAGTTTGTGTCTATAGCCTTAGTTATTCAGCATGCAAAGCGCATGGACCGTATTATGTTATCATACGTGCCCTATCTGGTTCTACCATATTTTTCCATATTATCTCATAAATGGTACGATTTTCGGGGAAAAAAGTTATTGCATATCATAAAATGTTTTTATTTTATCTACAACTTCTTTCCTCTCGAAACATGGTCCATTGGTGGCAGCCGCGCCAAGGGGTGTGGGGGAGGGGAACGGGGAGGGAAATACGATTTGAACTATAGTCTAGCATCATTAAAAGGTAAGATTATTTAGGGACTGCCTCTGCATAACTTCCAAGTGAACCAAACATTTGTGTGGCATGCTGTAGGTCATACAATTCACTTTTCGCTATGTGCTTCAGGGAAACACGTGGTGAAAAGTGACTTCAAACGAATTTACCCCTTGTGATACGGAATGGAGCTTCCGTACTTAACAGGCCTGGAAATGCGTCCTCTAACGGAAGTTCCGATATTTTATTCAGTCCCTCCGCTTAAGTGCCGAAGTATTACCTGTTTGCATTCTTTCTTTTGGGTGATTCCTCGGCATCTGACTGTTATGTGCCGACGTTTCGGAACACTGTCTGTTCCATCGTCGTAAGTGGTGTGAGCAGGAAGAATCCGGCTTCTTCTTTCTTCTTCTTAGGGCCCGTCAGCTTATGCACCGAATGCACCGCAGCCTTTGGCTTATTGTGCAGCCCTAATATTTCATTCAGCGCAGCCTCAATAGCCCTGCGCCTCGTATGAAGAGGCAAAGGTCCCTTAATGAGGCTGTGCTTATGTCTTTTGGTTCTACAGTCAGCCTCCCAAAGACATTATAACGCTGTCGAGCCAACGCCTCGCAACAGCAAGTAATGTGCTGCACTGTTTCGGTCTCCATCCCGCAGAATCAGCAGAGTGGATCCCCATCAAACAGGCCCATAGTATACAGGTGCCCCCTTACAGGAGCATGCCCTGTGTAAAGAATCCTGCTTACACCACCTAGGAAGATGGAACTGGCAGAGTGTTCCGAAACGTCGGCACATAAAATTCAGATGCCGGGGAATCACCCAAAAGGAAGAATGCAACATTCAGAACACGGCGAAAGTTTGAAATACAGTATTACCTGTTTGTTCTATATATTTCAAATTCCTCATTCACAGCAATTTTGCCGTTTTACACTAGAGTCCAATGCAGTTTAAAGCCTTGTTCAATATTTACAGACTATCGACAAAGATCTCTCTGACAACTTGAGACGTGTCTGGGAAAGTTTCCCCAATGGTCCTCTTCTCTTATGTCTTAACCCTTTATAGACAACCCTTACCGTAATTATACTGCATGATTCAGTTTGTACCGAGCCGTAACATGCTATGTCAAAGTTATAAATACAACAAATTAGTTAATTGACCACCAAAGCAATTAATCGCTGTTTAATACGAAAATGATATAACACACATGAATGCATTTTTATATACATAGGTCCGTGCATCGTGAATCGAATTTAGTAATTGTCAAACAAGATGTGACTTATTCAGTTTATTACATTTCCGTAGGCAGCTCTACATGTTTCGGGTGTTGACACCCATCATCAGGATCTCGTACAACTGTAATTACAGCTTCTGGTATTGATTAACTGCAATGAATAAAATACGCTGCTACTAATACTAATATATAATTTAAAATTCTAGATTGGTTATATTGAATCTAGAATTTTAAATCTACATGCGTACATGTCCAAAACAGCAAAGATCTCATTTACAGCCCGGCGGAAGCCTGAAATAAAATGGAGGGAAAGTCAATCAAGCCGAAAAACAGACAAGGCGAAGCAAAAAGGTGAGGTTTTCGCAATTCTTCAATACAAACGCGCCAAGAAATGTAGTTCCTTGAACATAATTCGGATCTGAAATGTTGACGCTCGAACAACAGCTCGTAGCTTGGTACAAATAGTGACTGTGGTCAACCACGGTAAAAGCAGTCACTATCAGTGGTGCTCCAGGAGAGAGTGCTGGGTCTGATTTCTGTTTGCACCACGGCCTTGAACTGGATTCATAAGTCAGTCATTACTGCACACGTATTACATTGGATAACTGAATTAAATTTCCCTACATAGAATTCAAGTCATATGAAGAACTATGACACATGCAAGACACAAAAGAACTACTAGAATCGCACTTGTCCGGCGTCCTGACAAACTTCAGTGCTTCAATTCCCATTAGTAAGACATACATACATGGTCGTTTACAATTAAACGCATATATCAAGTGAGATTCAACCCGCTCCCTGGCGGGCTCAATTCTTTCTCGTGTCAAAGTTGCCCTCATACGGGGTACACAATATTTTGCACAGTCTTGCATAACAGCACGGCATACAAAGCCATCCCTGAAAGACAAATCCCACCATCAAAATAGCAGGTAGATATATTAAATAAGACTACAGTCGAATGAATACCTTAACCCTTTCATATTTGAATGCCAATTTCACGTACGCCTACGTGCAGTGGAAATTATTTTCATGAAAGATGATATGACAATAGAGGCATAACTGTAAAAGTCAGTATATCTGGAATTCTGGAAATTCCATAACCTACAGAGACCTAATTAAAACAACAAAGGCAATTTACGTATAAGGTAACACGCAGGAGCGTTTGTGCTCCATTGTTGCAGCAGAAAAGCAATACGTATTGCATATTATGAGTATGGGTCTGTATCCTTAGTTATCCAACATATAAAGCGCATGCGCCGTATTATATTGTAATCCGTGGTTTGTCCGGCACTATATTTTTCCACATCATCTCATAAACGCCACGATTTTCGTGGGAAAAAAAGTTATTGAAATTAAAATATCTTTTGGATTTTTCTATCGCATTTTTCTGAAACATTTCTCATTCCAAGAAGCACTCAGCCAGATATCATCACGAACGTACCGACGGTCTGCACTTTAGTTGCCCTTATTCTTGTCAGATTTAAATCGGCCTTGAATTTTTTCGACATATTCTCGAAAAACGTTCAAATGTCAAGTTTAACGAAAATCTGTGAAGTGCGAGCCGAGTTATTTTATGCGGCCAGACGGACGGACGGAATTTCGCCATTGCGCCTAAAAACGTTACACCGTTATACGCGATCGCTATTCAACTACAGAAAACTGAAGAAAATATTAACTCCTCAGATAATAAGATTCACCTGAATTATATATAGTCAGCTCGTACCGCGCAGTAAACACACTCCGTACCGGTTATAGAAACCTATCAAATGTGCTGTATAGGAAAATGACCGATATTTTGTTCCGAAATGCGTAAAAAAAACACACACACACATACAAATTGCTTCATCAAGTGGGCAGAATGTAGAATTTTTTTTTTCCGATTTGGTGACCACTAGGCTTTAGGGTTATTACCCGCCCATTTCCTTCCAAGCCAGTCAAGTGACTTCTTCCAACTGCTACACTACAGTTCATTACGAATTACCTGTTTCTCGTACCCTAGCTATCATCAACCCGACCCCAATCTTATTTATCTCATGACCTTAAATGCAATAAGTTGCCTGCATAAGCCACAGAGACTTTCACAGTCTTCACCTTAACGCTTCTTTCTTCACACTTAAAACGACGAAATATTTTCATAAGGAGGTACAATTTGTTTCCAAACGCTTTTAATTTCAAGAGATCATGACGGGGAGTGGCTAGGTCGGATACAGCAATTTTATGAAACAATGCAACCAACAAGGCACATAAAGCTTGTGGATCTCAAATACATAATCTTTAATCTCATTCCACTTGTTTCGGCCCTCTCAGTCGTATACAGGGAAATCATGCTAATACTGCGGAAAGGTTTGTAATTTAGTATTTTAACTACAATCAAAATAATTAAAGTAATCTTGCCACTGCGTGTACCGTGCATTTTCCATATATTTGCAACATATAACCAATAAATGCAAAATACATTTAACACTCAATTGAATCTGGGGGACCGCGGTAGCACAGTGGTTAAAGTGCTGTGCTACAATTCGGAAGGTCGCTGGCTCGATCCCAGCTGGTGTCAGTTGATTTTTCATTGACATAAAATCCTTCTGATCGCACTATGGTCTTGGGGTCGATTCATCCTCTAACAGAAATGAGTACCAGGAGTATTTCCTGGGGGTAAAGGCGGCCGGTGCGTAAGGCTGACAACCTACCACCATCCTGTGCCGTTGTCAAGAAATCTAGGAACCTTAAGTTCCTGGAATCCTCTGGGTCTCTCCAGGCCTGTAATGGGACTGCTTTACCTTACCTTACTCAACTGAATCTAAAAAACTCCTACATGTTTCGATGCCACAATGCACCATCTTCAGGAAGTCCGTCTGTTATACCAACGTTACAATCCAGTTAAAATGCAATCCATTAGTGCATAATGACAGTAAATATCATAAAGTAGCTTACAACATTATTAAATAAAGCATAAACATTTCGTTGTGTAAATTAGTGTTAAAATATTTAACCGTTTGAGAACCCTTCCGCATTATTGTAATGGAAACTCTGAAGATGTTCGAAAAGGCAGAAGCACATGGGAGAATTTAAGTAATAAATGCATTTGTGTTCTGAAGATTTTTTCACCGCGCTGGTTGCATTATTTGACAAAACTGGAGTACTGTACATGGTAAAATATTATTGCAAAACATAGCATTTTGTATTTAAAAGCGCCTATTTGCATCAACTTCGGTCTCTTGGTTGTGTGCGTGGGTTAGAAGTGTCTTTCCTCTTTGATGTAACAGTGACTCCTCACTGCAAAATCTCCACAAAACTTTCTATTACCCAGAACTGGAGTCGAAAATATGTGTGAAGAAGAGTGCCTCTAATTTTTCACAGCAATTGGACCAAGCGTTTTCGTTCAAAGCATCAAATAATGAGCTAAAATTACACAAACGTTCTAAAGAAGCAGCAGATAAAGTTCGACAAAATGTCGATTATTTCTATAACTCCGTGTTATTGTGAGGGGAATGTCCAGTGCTCCTCAATAACGCCGCTTTCAAACATCGATTATAAAGGCTACAGAAATTACCTTAGGAATTGTGCGTCAGTTTAGCCGCTCTATATGCCTGTACTTCCTGCACATTTTCACGAAAGACGGTCAGTACTTGAATGATACCGCAGTGTTCTACTCCACTCCTCTCTAACGCGGCTACCTGGTTGCCTCACCTTCGTCTCAGCAATGCACGTACACTTTTCTTTTCCCTCACACAGTTTCCCCGTACTTTCCTCCGATTTCGTTTGACCACTGTGCTCCCTTAAGCGGTTACTTCTGTTGCCTCACCCTTGCCACCTCTCTAAAACACCCCCTCCCCCTTCCCAGTAATCTCTGTGACCCATTTGAATACCTCTTTTATCAACCACGTCAAAGTCAACACGGCCAATATAACAGAAAATAAGAACGATTTAAAAATCTGCATTTTTGGGTGTAAAAATCCCAACTGTACTCCAGGATTTAGCCAAAGATCATGAAAGTCTTGTAGCAAAGGCTATAGAGCCGGAAAGGATCCTTGCAGACATTCTTTGTTACCATTTCTTTCCGACAGCTATGGAAGGAACTTCATGGGAACAACGCATTTATAAAACTTACGTATCACACACACACACACGCACAC
>Ga0131853_10003281_pt1 | contig 29030 bp, 17 predicted proteins | sample TergutLab28metaG_FD_92764 | JGI IMG/M metagenome (GOLD analysis project Ga0131853, IMG submission 92764) | Labiotermes labralis P1 segment gut microbial communities from Petit-Saut dam, French Guiana - Lab288 P1 (version 2) (version 2) | ecosystem: Host-associated > Arthropoda: Insects >... | reverse complement strand
TTTTTAACATATATTTTAGAACTAACTTACTGTAATACCGCGGGATCCCGTAGGTAACTATTTCAGAAGTACCTTGTATGTTTCAAATTTTATAAGCCTGAGGATGACCCCAAGGGGTTGAAATATGCAGCTACATTGATTGTTTTCAGCTTAACTTTACATCACATTGTTGTGTAAGATGGACAATAAACAACATTGTTACTTAGCACAATGGGATGGATAATCCACAATTTAGTATTGTGTAAATGATTTACAGCAATGTCTTCTGAAGAGAACCCTGTGACTTGGCCTATGGTAATTGGAAAAGCTCAGTCTTGTGATGAAGTGACAATAGTGGACAAGGTCACATTTTCTGAGTGCAGTAACAAACAATTACTTGTATATACTTTGGTCAATATAGGTACTGTCTTGATAATCTGGAATATTGGGTAGTCTGGCACCTGTCCAGTCTTGAGAGTGTCAGATTAAAGAAATTCTACTCTTCTAATGTAATTTGTGCTTTCAGATGATAAATTTCCACCTTGTTACCATAAATCTTGGATTCACTATCATGGTGTATATTATACAATGAAAAATACTCCCCCCCCTCCAAATACATTCTGTTTCTTTAAGCCATCTTCAATGCCTGCTCATATATTCACCACAACAGAGCAACATTTATGTACTTCAGCAAAGGTGATGCTGGAAACTGTGCAAGTAAAAATTAGGTTTAATCAAACAATAGAAGAACCCAGTGGAGTGCAAGGATTACAATGGGAGGAACAATGTAACAGAACTATAGTAATGGAAGTGAATTAATTTAAAAAGTGACAAGACTTCTTTATGGTACAAATTTATGTAATTTTAAGGTTTTTAAGTATTTTGCACAGTTTATATAAATGGACACAAACAGGCACCAAGAGGCTGAACCATTTTCACAAGAAAATAAGTAACAGCAGGACGTGTTGATGGACGTCACTGTAACCAAATAAATGTCAGTACCATAAGGAAATGCAGGTTGATGGCAAACTCTCATGTAGCAATGGTATTTGTTAGAAGTCTGATACAGGATGCAATTTTAAATTAGGAAGTACTGTAGTGTGTTGAAAGTAGGCAGTATGTGCATTGTGTGAGAATATGTGAACAAACATCTAGAAGACAATAATAAAACCTTAAAATTGTAAAGTGATCTGCATACCCAGAGTCAAAATTCAGCATCGGTCCGTAGGTTTTTCAACTGCTGAATTGCATATAATATCCTAGACATAACAGTACTTTTAGATTATTAGAATTCCTCACACTCTTTAATTTTCATGAAAATACTTTACAGAACATGTTGAACTTTGCGTGCAATTATAAAGTGAATCCCTTCCCCTTTTCAGAAGATGAATTTGTAAAAAAAAATTGTCATATATTTGGGTAAATATGGTACTTCAGCAAAAGGTGATGGAGGAGACTACAACAGAAAGTGCCAAGTGAATCTTACATGAGACTACAACAGAATGAGCCGGCAAGTGAATCTTACATGAGACTGCAACAGAAAGTGCCAAGTGAATCTTACATGAGACTACAACAAAAAGTGCCAAGTGAATCTTACATGAGACTACAACAGAAAGTGCCAAGTGAATCTTACATGAGATTACAACATAAAGTGCCAAGTGAATCTTAACATGAAACTACAACACAAAGTGCCAAGTGAATCTTACATGAGACTACAACAGGAAGTGCCAAGTGAATCTTAACATGACATTAGCTATAGAGGAATTAATTTCACTCCTAGTAAAAAAAAAAAACTCATGACTAATGTCATGCCATGTTATTGCTACTGAACCAATTACTTAGTCTACTTTCTGTCCCAAGTTTGATTCCTGTGGGAGGCAAGAGATTTTCCACTTCAAAGTGTCTTGACTGGCTCCAGCAACCACTCAGCCTCCTGTTCAGTGGGTTCCAGGGTTAAAGTGGCCAGGGCATATAGGTGACCTCAATCCAGTGTCAAGAGTAAGACTGAATGGTGTTATACCTCTACTGCTGCTGTGGCACTTAATTAATCACAGGGAGCGTGGACCACTTCAGTGCTCTTTGTTCAATGCCTACTGCGTGGTTTTGAATAATGTAAGCATTACTAAAATTCCAACAGCCTTAATCAAGGCTATAAAGCACACAAAGGCTGTTGCAGTTTTAATAGTACCTATTACTTACCTAGCCTAAAAATGAATAATTAGTTTATTACATCACCATGTTGAATATTTTTGTATTTCCATTTGCACTGTTGAACCTGCTTACCAGTTTTCATTAAAACTGGTATGAATTGTTAAGCCATTGGAGACCATAATATGATTAAAATTTTGCAGAACAGTGTTTAATGGTGTTGAAATTATTAAGTCAGTGTTTCACAACATTCCAAAATACTAGGTGACAAGACTGGTAGGGCTTTCACTTTCTGTGCAAAGAAACAGAGCACAAGATAATAACATGATAGACTTGACAGCAAACCTAACCACAAACTGTGCTTATATATTATGCTTTATGTAGGAAAGAAACACATCATACACCATCGTCACAATGTTGATATACATGACCCGATATATGGAGCTCAGAAAGTAGAAGTTTATTACCTGGGTTGGTGGCCAGACTAACCAGTCAACCTGCAAAAAATATGTGTAGGTCAGTTTATCATATGTTCCACATGAAAATGTACAGATTCATTCATGCATTGTGAGAAATCAATCTGAATTTTAAAAATCTGACAGTGATTAAATGTAGGTCTGATTTCATTAAGTTCTGACATCAGGAAGGAAACCACACATTAAAAACAAAATTAATGGTGACAGCTAATGGCTAAGAGTGTTACTCAGTTGTTATAAATGACCAAAGTGTTACTATTTTTATACTTAGGTACCATATTAGGTCATATTAAGTTGAAATTTATGTTGGATGGAAACTTTTTTACCTCTGGAATCAATTGAAAATCATATTGTGGGATGTAGGGGCAGCTAAATTTCCTTTCACAAGTTTTCACCTGACAAGTGGCTTTCAAGAAATTAATTAAGTCATAAGCTGTGGGATTACTGTAATTGTCAATATTTGCTGTGTTCACTGACCCCATAAATGGCAGAAGGATCTGTTTACTACATACAAATATTATAGCATAGAAGGTTTTTGTTAAACACTTCTTTTCCTGTGGACTTGTGAGTTAAAACTTCCAGTATCATGTTCTGCTTTTCAAACCTCAAAATAAAGAAACACCACCAAAGAGGGTATAGTTTTAAACCATATATTGGGTAGATGAAACAAACAGGCAAAGTTAATGACCACTATAGTGTTGGCCAGTGATAATGCCACATTTTTTTATGTTTTCTTGTGTAAGTTCTTCATTGAAGACAATACTTTAGTGTGTCCTAAGCTAGATCACATTTTTTTTTAATAATGCTCAGTTTAAGGACTAGGCAAAGATAAATTTCCTGGGTCCATATACAAAACAATTTCCTGGCTACAAAATTCTCACATGGAAAACCTTGGTTACTGGATTTTTCACATATATTGTTTTCTTCAGAACACACATTTCATTGTGTGTACTCACTAGCTGGGCCACAAAAAGAATTCATTCTACTGTCAACAATTTTAACACAAATATAAAAGTAACTGACATTTGAACACGTTATTGGCACTGTAAAAGCAATCCCATTACAGGCCTGGACAGGCCCTGAGGGTTCCAGGAGGTTAAGGCTCCCAGATTTCAAGACAATCAGCACATGCAGGTGGTAAGTTTGTCAGCCCTATGCACTGGACGCCTTTACTGCCCAGGAAACATTCCTGGCACTCATTTCTGTTAGAGGCTGAGTCAACCCCAGGGCCATAGTGCGGCCGGAAGGATTATGTAAATGAAAAATTCGAATGGCACTATCAGGAATCGAACCCACAACCTGCTGGCTTGTAGTGCAGTGCCTCAACCAACTGTACCACCACATGCCCCACTACTAGTCCAATCACAAAGCATCATATCCTATCCCATCTTCAGCAAAATTGCTCTGAGAACCTGAAATCTTACATGGTTCTTTACTGTCTGGTTGCATTGGTCATGCTAAAACCTATGGCTTCTACCAGAGTTTGTTATTAACACACGCACTATACTTATGGCAACTGTACCATATAAACAGAGAGAAATTTCATCTTTGATTCTGAAATTATTTCATCCCATGTATGGCCCTCAAGGTATCCCATTCCAAAGAAGAATATACATATGCAGATTGGTGATGCTATTAGCTGATCTAAGAGTATTTTCCTCGATATGCTTTTAAAATCTCTTCCTGGGAGGCTCCGGTCCAAGAATTTATAAAATATGTGCTGTGGAGGGCCTTGAGCCAGGCCAATAACAAACATGCGACCTACAAAAAATATAAAAACTGATCATAAAAATATCCTAATGATAAAGTCAAAGGACATTAGTAATTTGCACCTCGATAACAAACCTGTTCTCTTCCAGTCAAAACGTTTGCTCGCAGGAGCTCTGCGTTTTTCAATTTCCTGTTGAATTAAATCTCCAGCTGCCATGAGCACTCCGGAAGAAACAGTATTTATCAAAAGCAAATATTTTCCAAACGTTTTATTGAGAGTGCCATTCACGTTTGTGTGTAATTTGCAACAATTTTTAATTGAAATGTTGTGTAGGAATCTAAAGTAAATGCACATTACAATATAAAGTCACGTGCACATCAATATATCGACGATTGTATTTTGTTCATAGTCTCTTTGCGGACTTTTCTAATTTGTTACTACGGTGACAACATATATTATCTATTTCAATTTGCAGCAAGATGTACTTAGCGTAAGTCTGATACGAAACTCATTTTTCGTTAGGAAGACATATTCTATGCATTAACGCGGAAGCTCGTACGTAACAATGCTGTTCCTAATACTATCCTGTTCAACAGGGTAACAGTTGGTTACATTTGGTAAGGTCACCACAGTTGGGTGCAAACCCGATAAATGTGTGTATTTCTGAAAGCAGGCTATGCTGCTGATGACGAGGTATGGAATGGCGGCGTCTGAGTTATCAATGTCACGGCTCCTGAAATTGGCGCATAAATTCAACTGTTTTTACTTGTCAGGTATTTATGAAGAAATATTTAGTGATCTAACAGGTTCATTGATGCAGTCATCGTTATGCTTTTCTTCAGACTAAGTCATTTTGCGCTTGTTAGTGATTGCGTGCAGTATTGATTTCAATAACGCCTACTTTGTTACTAGCCGTTGTGTATACATCGATCTCACATGCTTTATTGTGTTCAGGTTTTATCATTTCTGATGACTGGATGGAAACACGGAGTTACAGTGTCAGTTTAACCGAAATAAATGTTTTAGCATGGATGATGTATTAATTGGGGGTTTGAAATTTTAACAAACTTGCCGAATTAAGTTTCATGTTGAACTGGTGGAGTGAATGTGAAGCAGGATATTTTTGATTGGGGTATGTGTATGTCATGTATCGTGTGTGACGTCTCTACACCAAACATTTATATGTAAAAACAAGCATACAGCAGTTTTTAAATCACTGGTAGTTATGTGTTGTAGTACTGGTGCATGCAATATTACTTTTCATCTTGCAGTGATGACAATATTGACAGCCATGCTTAAAGTTGTGATTATGAGTAACGGAACAATGAGTAAAGGAGAGAGAACAAAAGAACTTGTTCAAAGCTCTTAGGAGGCTCTGAGTGATATTAACAGTCGTTAGTATATGTGTATTCTTGAAGGAGTCTTTGGTAGCATTGTTTACACAGTGAAATTATATCCTACCCAGGCATTTAAGTGCTAGAGTATTAAGTGACCCATTATGTGTTCAGGCCACACCCTTAGCAGGTTTCTTAATAACCTGCCTGCAAACAAATTTATCATAAATTTTAATATTACCTCTTTTCATAAATATGCATAACAGATAATAATATTGTGTTAGTTTATGATTGTTTTATACCTACAGAAGCAGTGAATTTCAGATAAATTTTTTTCATCTTTCCCTTTCATTCTTTCCATCCATCTTTCTTTCCATTTTACTTCTTTCTTCCTTCGCAGGAGGAAGAGGCACAGAACATTGACAGACCACCAAATATCATGTTGCTAGCACTCCTGCTCTGTTCTTGGTAGGTCTGTTTTTTACTTCTCAGCCTGGCAGCTGGCTTTCTTGACTGATCAATCTTGTTGGTGTTGTTTTCTTAAGACTGTGCAGACATGCTGGTTTCTTCTGCATCAATCACTGTCATCTTCAAATTGAATGCTGTATATTCAGCATCATTGAGTTACCACCATTAAGAGAAACCTGTCATAATAATTTTGTATTTTTAGTGACTGGAAAGAAAATTTCTGCACTCTTGGAATCTATGAATCTGGCCCATTAGACACTTGATATGAAGTATTTGTATGATTCATATCTATGTTGTTCTGAATGTTAGATAACAACCACAGATACTGAACTTGTTGCAACAAGTAGTTTGAGTAAGGTGCTGTGTTTGATCCTGGTGCAGCAAGAGGTGGGTTTTCTTAAAGAAGAATGCACTGGAACTCTGAATGTGTTGGGTATATGAACTGAAATTCATTGTTAATTATGTAGAGTATTTTGAATAGCCTTTACTGCAGTTACTTGTGAAATGTTCTGTGCCATAATCTAAAGTTTGTTGGACTAACTCATGAGATTTTTATGCCATAATATCAGGATGTTAGCAACTATTTCTTCTTTTATTTAATGCAGCTTGTGGTTGTCGAACATGTAAATAGTATTTTGTAGCCACCTAAGCCCTGATTTAGATTGTGAAGACTTTTATGCTTAAGAGTGAATGGGAAAATGACCAGCGATGTTACAGGAAGTAATTTTAAGAGTACAGGATTTCTGAAACTAAGGTTCTGACACCAAGATATCAGAGCTGGTAAGTTTTGAATTTTGGGTTCTTTAGAAGTTATTGTATTGTGAAGACAAAACATATTGTTAATCAGCTGTTGATAATTAGAACAGGTTTAAGGCCTTTGCTTTCTTGGGGAGTTTCATTTTGTTAGAAGTCAAATTGAAAACAGCACAAGTTTGTAGACACTTGACATTTATTGTTCATGTTCAGCTGTTGAAAAACTGGTTGTATTTAAATAGCAATGGAAGTTAAAATGATAAGTGACGACTTATGTTTTTCATCACTGTCAGTGGCCATCTTGTTACATAAGACACTGAGAAGTAAATTTCCATATATTTTCCAGAATGTAACTGAATGTGATTAATTTGTTGGGGTGAATGCTGTGCTTTTATTTCCTTGCCTAACATATAAATCTGAACACAGATTTTCTCCTAGTCTTAGTATTCCTTATCTATTTTGGCTTTCCAGTTTATACTGTGCTTAAAAGTACTTCATTGCAGTTACCCTGTTTAAGCTTATTTTCCATTTCTGTGGCTGACAAATACAAGATTGTGAAAGGAATGAGTGCACCATAATGATTGTTAATATCCTTAACATATGAAGAGCACAGTAATTGTTTATTTGTTTTTAATATATCTGTGTGTATTGATTTTAATCTATAGAACGACAGCAGGGATACTCCCGGCCCTTTATCGTTGAAGGCTATCAGGTGGGGTTGGTGAGGCGAGATGTAATGTTGGAACTGTTACGTTATCCGCATGTATTTCACGTTCAGCCAGACTCAGTTGAACTCAACCCAGCCTTTAGAGACTATGATGAACGAAGCTCAAAAGTCGAAGCAGTCTTGAGAGAATGTCGATCCAATAATGTATTCATCACCTTAAAGGGATGGCGGGAGGAGGTAAGTACTTCATGATATTTATGGGTTTTTGTGTAAGGCTTGGCACTGTTTTAGATCACCATCCCCCAGACTGCTCTTGCTCTCTGACCTGCTAAGAATTATTTAAATGCAGTAAGAAGGTTTGAAAAGCTCAAATTGGTCTACATGCCTTTCAGCGTTTGTATGTGTTCATTGAAAGTAGTATATACAAATAAATAACTTTTTTATTTGTTTTTATGCATCCCATCTGCTCATCATGTTTTTCCAGTACTTGATTATAATATATAACATCCAAGGTATACACACCATCATCATCTCTGTAATTTGTGTAATACAAAAAATTGTTAATACATTATCTGTAGGTGTGTTTATGATTAATTCCATACAAACATGTCTCTCACATAATTAATACATGATTTACTATCAATTGGAAAGTAGTTTGAGACCTCTGCAGCTTATGATTGTAGCATTGGTAATGCCATGAAGTGGGAAGTGATACTGTGATGGGAATTTGTTTTTGAACATGTATGAAATGGGTGTATGGCAAATCTCAAGTAAGGGAGAGTGCTTTTTGGGTTGTTTGCTATTATGTAGATCCAGAGGTGGATCCAAAAATGGCTCATGAGGCATATTAAAAAAATATTTCTGGCACTATGTCAATTTCAGATCTTGGCAATATGTGTGAAATATTTAAATGTTTCATGCTTGCGCTGCAGCTGTTTTCATCTTCCATCTGTCACATTACAGCTCACATTGAGTGCATAAGTGACATTCTTGTCACATAATGACTACTTTCTGCATATCACCAACTTTCCTGTTAGTGACTCTTTATAGGCTGTTTTATTTTGAAGGCAATGTTTTCTTTTGAATGTGACATTCTTCCTATAGTATGTGATGATACAGAATTGTGTAAATAAAATAACGTATGGTATGGGTAGCAGACTCCTAATATAGAGTAATTCTTGTCTCATCCTGAGAAGCTATTTAAAGACAGCTCCTGTCACTTCTGCAGCCAATGGTTCGTGTCCACAAGAGCCTGCCACTAGTGTCTGTTCTGAACCAGAAGAGTCTAGTTCACAACCATTCACCCTGTTTCTCTAATACTATATTCATTATCTTTCCATCTGTTCCTTGCAGTGGCACAGTTGGTTGAGGCACTGTGCTACAAGTGGGAAGGTCACGGTTTCGATTCCTGATGGTGTAATTGGAATTTTTCATTGACATAATCCTTCCAGCTGCACTATGGCCCTTGGGTTGACTCAGCCTTTAACAGAAATGAGTACCAGGAATATTTCCTGGGGGGTAAAGGCAGCTGGTGCATAGGGCTGACAACCTTGCCACCTTCAAGTGCCAATTGTCTTGAAATCTGGGAGTCTCAACCTCCTTGGACCCTCAGGGCCTGTCCAGGCCTGTAATGGGATTGCTTTACCTTTTTTTTTTTTACCATCTGTTCTTAGGTCTTCCATATGATCACTTATGTTTAGGTTTTCTGACCAAACTTCTATGTGTTCCTCTTCTGTCCCATGCATGCTATGTGCCTGCACTTCTCATTCACCTTAATAATATGTGGTGATGGGTAATATGGAAGTTTAGAGCTTAGGGAGATCAGTTTTTTATGTTATCTTTTGTTAAAGTGAGTATTATTTGAGAATATTGAAGAGGTTTGATTTGAGCAAGGAAACGAAGTTAAGTTTGAATAGTAGGAATGATACAGAACTTGAAACTAACAGTAATTTAAAAAATATTACAGACTTGTATAGGGACATCAGTGACTTTAAGAAAGGTTATCAGCCTAGAACTAATGTAGTAAAGGATGAGAGGGATGATTTAGTCACAGACTCCCTCAGTATTTTGGCTAGGTGGAGGGACCATTTCTGTCAGGTGTTGAACGTGAATGTGAAAAATTATGTTAAGCAGACAGAAATAGACACAACAGAACCACTAGTGCCTGAGCTGAGTGCCTTTGGGGTTGAGTTGGCTATTGAAGAGCTAAAAAGTCACAAATTACCAGATATTGATCAAATCCCAGCAGAATTGATTAAGGTAGATGGTAGAACACTTCACTATGAGGTCCATAAACTTATTACTACTGTTTGGAAGAAGGAGGAATTTCCTGAGGATTGGAATTGTACCTGACTATAAGAAGGGCAATAAAACAGATTGTAGTAATTATAGGGGCATATCACTTTCGCCAACTACATAGAAAATTTTATCCAACATGCTGCCGTCAAGTTTAACTCCAAGTGCAGAGGAAATTATTGGGGATCATCAACGTGGATTTTGACATAACAGGTCAGCTACTGATATTCTGCATTTGTCAAATACTTGAGAAAAAATGGGAATACAGTGAAGCAGTGCATCAGTTCTTTATAGACTGCTAGAAAGCTTTTGATTCAGTTAGGAGGGAGGAAACAGGGTAGTGAGGAAAACCACACAATGAGGAGCTTAATGATCTGTACTCCTCACCCAGTATTGTTCAGGTGATAAAATTGAGAAGAATGAGATGGGCGGAGCATGTATCACATATGGGGGCGAGGAGAGGCGTTTACAGGGTTTTGGTGGGGAAACCTGAGGGAAAGGCACTACTTTGGACACCCAGGCATAGATGGGAGGATAGTATTAAGATGGATCTTCAGGAAGTTGGATGTGGGGGTATGGACTGAATTGAGCTGGCTCAGGATAGGGACAGGTGGTGGGCACTTGTGAATGCGGTAATGAACCTTCAGGTTCCATAATATGTTGGGAATTTCTTAACTAGCTGAATACCAGTTAGCTTCTGAAGAAGGACTGTGCTCCATGGAGTAAGTATGTAAGTAAGTAAGTAAGTAGGAATGATACAAACCTCCCCAGTATTTTATCTTTTTTCAGGAATGCTAGTATTTTTCAAAAGATAAAAGTACCAAAACACAAGCAACTAGCTACTGTAATTTGTATTTACACATGTAGTAAGCCCTTCTTGAATCTGTTATTGAACTTTGAATATTGAACATGTCCGTAGGTCCAGTTTTTGTTGTACATCATATTTAAATCATATTTTTTGCAGTCCCATGTTTGTACAGAGTGCGTTAGTGAATCAGGCGATTTTGCAACACTGTTTTTTCTGGTTCAGCAGCACTGGGGCGGATGCATCTATCACCATTTTGCTGCCAACTCTAAAATGTTTTAGTTGCAATGAAGCTGTGGACTGGAGCACAATGTGCTTTTGCTGTGAAAGCGTTTTACAAAAACGGTGACAGTTTTGTGATCGTTCAGCGTGAATTTTGAAGAGAATTCGGGATTCATCGCAATCATGCTGTTCCATCAGCCCATGCCATCAAGACCTGGGATCGAAACTTCAAGGCTACTGGTTCTGCACAAAAGAAGAAAGGTGGTAGTGTAAAAACAGTACGTACACCCGAGAATATTGCAGTAGTGAGAGAGGCCATTGAAAGAATTCCACACTGTTCTGCACATCGCCACTCTGTGTCACTCGGTCTGTCTGAAGCCAGCGTTTGATGGATTTTACACAGTTCAGGAGTTAAAACATTGAATTCAGCAAGAAGTCACACGAATTCCTGTGGAGATGCTTCAGAGAGTAATGGGTGACGTTTGTGAGAGACTTACCGAGTGCCTAGAGCGGAATGGTGGTCATCTGAATGTGATATTTTTGGAGAGCAGGACTTTTGTATTCAGTGTGTTCAATTGTTAAATGGGTTAAATTGAAAGTGAAAAAATCTAAATTTTTTTGTGTATACATTGTGTTCATATGCGTTAAAACTAAATAAATGAAAGCATTTACTGTTCAAGACATTTTTAAAATTGCCCAATTCACTGACCCACCCTGTATATTGTAGTCTACAGCTGTAGATACGTTGGTCTTGTTAAGTTTAATGCTTGTGTATCTTGTGTGACAGCAGGCACATGTATCATGTCACTCTAGTTCCATGGTAGTGGAGTTAGTCTGTTCATGAAAGGTGTTTACTGAAACACATAGGAGAACAAATAAATGGGTATTGTTACACATTTAAAACATTGAAAGATATGTGCTTTGATGGTGCTTAGTGCCTGGTTAAGACAAGCTAATTCAAGTACAGCTTCTCTGTCTCCTGTACAGTAACACTGCTGATAAAGTGTATATTTTGATCTGTGCATAACTTTTGGAATGGATGGAAACAGGAGAGGGGAAAAAATGTTTGTAGTGATGATAATGGTAGCAACAAAAGTAACAGGAACCATGAGTTGTAAAATATAAGCTATGAAGTGTCATTGAATTGTATAATGCATATAATTATTATGTTTGTTTAATTAGTGTTATGAAGTACGAGCTGCATTCTCCAGCCATTCACTGCTCAAGATGGACCGATCAGCCACATGTAAGTTAAATTTAATATTCTGTGTTGGATTGGTGTGTGTAGGCAAACTTTTGACTTGTTTTCTGCTGCTAATCATGGTTTACAGCAATCACTGACTATGGGGTACTTGACATTTTGTCACTATCATTTTATGAAGGGTGTTCAGAAAGTAATGCATCCACATTTGTATCTTGACAAGGTCTTGAAATGAAACAAAACAAAATATAGGTCAGAATGCATACTTTGTTTCTGTACCTCTCTTTTCCACATAGTCTCCCACTCATTTGACATGCCACCAGTGATGAACATTCAAACCCATTGCTGTAGAAATCTTTGTGTTGTGCTCAGAACCATTTTCCCATATCAGCTTGAACTTCCTTATCACATGGGAAATGAACTCATTTGAGACATTTCTTGAGAGCTGCAAATAACCAGAAGTCAGGCAGTGCCCATTGTGGGCTGTAGGGAGGGCATGGAACAACTTTAAGTCTGATTCTCTCCGTCTCCGCACCAGTACGGGGTCTGGCATTATCATGATGAAGAAGCATCAGCTTTTCTTCCTGATGAATGTGACTGATTCATTGTTTCACCCTCTTTAGTGTGTTTGATTCGCTTCGACATGGTTGAAAATGAGTCATCCACTTTGAACTGAATGCAGTGCAAACCACTGTTTATGGAGCTATATGTAAAGGACTATTGAATCCCATGGAACAGTGAACAAGTTGGTACATGTTCTGCTTGAAGGTCACACCACTTACATGAGATACCTTTGTGCAGGCATTACTTCCTAAATGCCCCTTTACTGGACTGAATTTCACATCAGACTGTTAATGTAGGCATCTGAGTCTAAATATATAGTGCTTAAATTGAAAATTGAAAGTTTTGTAATATGAGTCCTTGTATTTTATAGCATGATATCTCCAATTTTCTTACCAGACTAGAAGAAAAGAAAAATTAATTTCTGTGGTAATTACTGACATAGTGCTATATATGTCAAAATATTATTAATGTCATGGATTGAGTCTTGGTAGCTAGACTGTGCAAGCCAGTTATATAGATTTAAAGATATATAGGTTTTGAAATTATTTTGACATAAAGCGTGTGCATGAGCTTGAGTACGCTTGTGCATGTGAGCAGAGGCATGGTAAAATAACAGTATTAACAGGTTTGGAAATTTATATATGGTTTAACAATTCTGTGAAGTTTGTGTTCATTTCTATAATTATGTTAAAAATTATGAGACTTTTGCAAAATGCATACTGGTTAAATGGCATGTTTTTCATAGCTTTAACATCTCTTGTTAAAAAAAAAAACATTGTTGTAATAAATATTTAGCATGTTATATTCAAGATATATGCACAGGTGTATGTAGATTCATGTAGTGTGTACATTGACATGGTTGAACAAATTTTAATGGAACTCTCCGGTGTCAGATATCACAAAAATCGATAAAGTGGTTTTCAGGTTGTGAGATCTTCACACCTATAGGATGTTATGCAGCGTTAATTGCTAGTTGGTTACCTACCTTTCGGGACAAACTTTTAGTCCCAACTTAAAGGATCAAGCAGGCCAATCAACGCTGCATGACCACCCAGAAGAGCACATATCTAATTTATATCATGACAGAAGCCTGAAATCTTGGTTTTTGTGTTGTTATGTGTGGACAGATAGACATGGCGAAGTTTGTAGGGGCATTTTGGCACTTCTAGTTGCGAAGATGATAACAATTTAATTTTTATATGGTATAACAATGGATATACATGCCAAAGGTGCAAGACTGTCAGATCCATTGGAGATTTTCCTCTGCATCAGCTGTTGCAAAGTCAGATTTATGTTTGGGGGGATATGAGGTTCCACCATGGTTTGGTGTTTGCATTGTGCTGTAGGCCTCTTTTGTCAGTTGTAATTCTACCATTAGAAGGAAATATAATTGGGTGCAATGGATGCTTCCATTCTTATACCAATGCAAGCTAGGCAAAGTCCAAAAAGGTCAAAATGCCATAATTGAAGGCATGAGAAACAAGAAGCAATTAAGCAAGTTGGGCTTAACTTTAAGAGACTATCTTGTGTCATATTTTGTTCAGAGGTCACAAGTTACTAGTGTTACATGCTAATTTTTCCCATCTTGCATTAAAGTTTACAGTTTTCTAAGCCGAACTTGTAATGCCATTTTTCTTGGTCTGCAGAACCCTCTGATATTAACTTGCACAACACTGCAAAAATGTGTATGTAAAGTTGAGTATGTCATCTCAGGTCTGTTTGGTATCCGTAATTATGGTGTGGACATAAATGGTTATGTGATGAACCCAGAGAAAGGATTGTGCATCTGGCTGCAACGACGCTCAGCAACGAAGCAGACATGGCCTGGAAAGTGGGACAACATGGTGTGTATTAATAGCACTTTTTCCTGAATAAAAATGTTTACAATTTTTGGTAAGGTATATAATTATATTAGTATACAGGTATGAAGGGACCATAGTTGAAGCATCTGGCTTAAGCAGTACTAGCAGAATTAAAAATAAAGGAAAAATGCATTTATCATAGCCCCTAAATGATCTAAAACACAAGTTGTGAAAGTATGAATACCCATAATACGGAGTCCATAACAATAAACAGAACTGTGGAAATGATGCATTGCAGGTAGGTGGAGGTCTGTCTGTAGGTTACGGAATCCTGGAGACAGCCATTAAGGAAGCTGCTGAAGAGGCTTCTATACCAGCAGACTTGATTGCTAAACTAAGGCCTGCAGGATGTGTCTCGTGAGTAACCACATATAATTCGTGTAGACTGCATAATCTCCTTTCTAGTCATCTTCTGTATAAATAATATATTTTTGTTTGTGTAGGTGTGAAGTCAGCGCATGCTTGTCTCCAGCTGTGTGCAAATTAAAGCTGTGAAACCTGTGACAAAATATATCGTAACTTAATTTGATGTTAGTTTTTGGTGATTTTTATAATGTAAAAAAGATTCTTTGTTAAAATAGTTGCTAATTTAGTTTTAAAATATTTTATATTTGACTGATATGCCAGTGTGTGTTAATTCATTTTATTTTGACCAGGTTCTTCTTTGAAAGTGAGCGTGGCCTGTTCCCCAACACTGAATTTGTTTATGATCTGGAGTTGCCAGCAGACTTCGTTCCCAGTAACAGTGATGGAGAAGTAGAGACTTTTGAACTTCTACCTGCCAAAGTATGTTTAACACTGTCATTATAATTAATATAGCAGAAGCTGCAGTTGTGTGAGTTGAAGAGGAGTGTTCTGTATAGAATTTCTCATGTTGGGTTATACAGAATGTCCACGTTAAGGGACCCAGATTTGTTTACTCTGTTTTATGTCATAATAAAGTGAATGTTAAGTTTCTCTTGTTAGGGAAGTTTTGGTTGGCATGTTAGGGACTATAAAAAAATACACACAGAATTTTTTGAAGGGAATCTCTAGTATGGAAATGCAGGGAAACCATAACTTTCAACTCAATTGTATAACTCACTTGGTATAACTTGGATTGTAAAATTGTAGACAGTGTTCTGAAAATGTAGCTTGAATGAAGGGACAGATGTATGTACAGAATTTTGGTTAAAGTATGTATAGGATTGAAACTTAAGGGAAACAAAATTTAGGGCTAAGTTATACAGTTCCAAATTTTTTAAGATAGTCACATCAAGGAAAGTACAATAGGTTGATCAGGTACCTTGGACAGAAACAAAAAGTACAAACAAGATTTAATTACTGATTTATCTTGAAAGGTTATCAAATGGAAGATTGAGAAAGAACTGGGCGGATAATCATTTGGCTTGTTTACAGGATGCTCTTGAGAAAGTGTTCTCGTCAGAGTTCAAGACTACCAGTTGTCCTGTTGTGATTGATTTTCTTATCAGGCATGGTCTTATATCTCCTGAGACAGGTAAGTTGGAGATAAAAACACTTTAATACAATGTCAATCACATTTTGCTATTTATTAGCTGATTAAAAAGTGAGTATTAAGCCTACTAACTTTCTACATTGTGTTTGCCAATGTAATTATTGTCAGCAAGTGTCCAATTTTAATCCCATGCATCTGTACACTAGTAACAACAGATTTATTACTATGAATGTGCATCTTTGTGTTCTAAACTTTGGAATAATGTACAAAGCTACAAAAAAAAATAATTCAGTGTTTTCAGTCATTTGCATTTGTGTGCATTGCTGCCTTAATGGAATGACAGTGTATAACTTACTTACTGCATGGTGCAGAGTCCTTCTTGAGAAGCTAACTGGTTTGCAGCTAGTCAAGAAATTCCCCGCATTTCACGGAACCCAAAGGTTCATTACCGCACTCACAATAGTCCGCCACCTGTCTCTATCCTAGGCCAGCCCAATCCAGTCCATATACCCACATCCCACCTCCTGGAGATCCATCCTAGTATTATCCACCCATCTACGCCTAAGTCTCCCCAGAATGACAGTGTATAAAATTCAGAAAAATACTTGTTGTAATTTACTCATATTGTGCAAGATCAGAATGAAGTTTTCAGTCTTAACACAGGTCTTGTAACTTCAATTTACATATATCATTATATGATAAAGAATTAAAACAAAATACATGTATATATAAGTATCCCTCCATAGGTCATGGCAACTATTTTTTTTTTGTGGGGGGGGGGGGTAAAAAAGTGTTGCAGGAGGGGAAATGGAGTATATACATTTTAAAGCTTGTGGCATGTGCCTGTAAATTTTATCATCAGATGGGGGATATATTTATAGCATAGCAGCCACCAGTAGAGGCAAACAAACCATGTGCAATCAGAATCGTGGTTTTATCATTTTTATTGTGGCATACAGAGTGAACATGGAACAAAGAGTACAATACAGACTACTTGTACACACAGACAAGAACCTTAAAAGTAATTTTTAAGGTAGTCTGTGATTCACTACCAATGATGGGAGAAGTGGTGAATCACATTGACATCTCGTGACCTCATCTGTGCTGTGTTGTGCCAAACAAATGTTAAAATGTCTTCTCTGTTAGCAAATTGGTCCTCATGCAATAGCTGCTTCACTTTGGTAATGAGATCATGGTTGGGTGGACTGAGGCTGGGAGAATAGGGAGGGTGTTGTAACAGTTCCCACCCAAAATGCCAGAAAATGTTTAACAATGTCTGCTAAGTGGGCTGTATCTTCATATGGGATGACAGCATATTCAGTTAGTTCTGCATCTGTCTCGCTAACTGCACAACATATTGCACCCCTAGAAGAACAGTGTCACAACTCAAAATCTGTAATTTTTCAGGAGAAGCTTTTAAAGGAAGTGCTATAATTTTCCATGAGTGCAGCGACGACACAACTGCTGTCCAGCGGCAAGTTTTGCAAACTGCGTTATGACACTGTACCTGTTAAAAGTGCATCTGCAAATGTTTCTTTCCATACAAGTAATTTAAAAAATGCCAAATTTCAAGTTGTGACAGTATTCATCTAGGGGTGTGATATGTGGCAATGCAGAAATGACATACAATACTGTGCATTCACAGTATGATCGTATGAAATGGGATAAAACACAGTAAAACCTTGGACACTGTGCATCAAATTTCATAGCAGTGTAACCAAGATCTCTCTCTATGCTTTGATTCCCTCACAGTCCAGTTTATTCATCCATATTGTGTTCAGCTGTGGCCACTAACAGGTCTGTGTGAAAGGACATGGAATGTCCACTGCACATATTTCAGCATTTTACACTCTGCACCAACTTTGCAACTGTTTGGTTCATTTTATGTGCTCACCCAATGCTTTGTGTCACTACATGGCACACCTATGCATTTCTGCCATGGCAAAGTGCTGTTCTCTTTTATGAATGTGGTTCCATTTTATGGTCACCAACATGATGTTTCATATGACATGTGTATGCACTCTTGTACATAAACCCCCATCTGATGGTAACATAAATACATGCCACATGCTGTCAAACATATATATTCCATTTCCCATATTACCACATTTTTGCCCCTCTCCTCCACCCCCGCCCCAACAAAATAGTTGCTGCGACTTACAGAGGGATCCTTGTCTGTGTGTGTACGCGCGGTGTGTGACCACACATTCTTTGTATCTTAAACCTCTTTTAACCAAGCAGTAGAGAAGTTTGACACATCCTGCATTTATAAGTTTTTAATCATGTAATACTAAAAATTGCTTGTTTTCATATTCTACATTATTGTCTGTCTCATGTAATTGCAGTTATACTCATATTTGCTTGCAAAATTTGTACCAATCATAACTTATTTCGAAATTATGCTGTCTATTGAAACAAACATACCAAAGTTACTATAGGCATTCTCATATCACACTTGATAGAAGCCACACAATTTGAAGTTCTTGTGCTGATGATTTCATCAGTTTCTTCTAGTGATGTCAGCTGCAGGCCACAGATTTCAAGATCAAGGACTCCAGAATGCTCACATTAGTGAATAAGAGAACAAGCTGTGCAATTTAACAGTATTAAAATCCTCCTGTTCTTTGAGAGGTATTTGTTATACAACTCATGAACTTTTTCAAGACCTTGTAGTCCAATTTTTATTGCTCAGTAATATTTACATATTTAGAGGGGAAAAGTTCCTGATATTTGTATTGGAATATCATGTGACTTTGCTGTTGTTACTGGTGTCTATAGTAACCACTTTAAAAACCTTGTATATCAGCATTATAGAATAATTTTAAAACATTTATAGTGTCTCCTGTACAATGTTAGGAATCAGACAGTGTCTACTTGGCTGTCAAAGAAATCCAACAATATATGAAGTAATGTAGAATTTTTTGTTACAGAACCAAACTTCCCTCAACTGGTAGAGCTTCTACATGTGCCCCTCCAGTCTCTCTACAGATATCACCAAAAACAAGCACCATCTGAAAATGGACAAAACTCGCTATAGCTAAATTATTAATTCTGTAGGATTATTTTCAGAATGTATGAAGGTGATGGCCATAAAATAGAACTGTAACACATTCTAGTCATGCATACTTACTGCATTCTGTTTGTTGCCACTATGTATCATATTGTGAGTTGGAAATATTTGAAGCATGTCCCTCTCTCATACTAGTCTTTCTAGTTGTCCTGCTGGATAACTAGTCTTATAGTCATTATAAATGACCATAAGAGCAAGACATCTCACATTTAATAATGCAAGTTAGGTGACTGGGTTAAAGTTTAACTGAATATGTGAATGAATCTTTCGTTTTATCAGTATTTTTTATGCTTGATAGAAATCTACTTATATAAGTTTATTTATAAAGGACACGGTTTAGAAGGGTACTTACAGTTTATATCCACCTTAATACTGCTGAGAGTTTTAAGTAACCATACTTGGGTTTTCATTTTCACTGCCATGCCTAAGATTGTAGAGTTGCACGTACTGTAGAACTCATTTTGTTTAATATGTGTTCGATAGGGCACATCCTGTATAATGGGGAATTACAGAATTCAGAAGTTCTACATAATTTTTAGTATTAAACTGATGGGAACATAACCTGCCCAGAATTTATGAACTTAATAAAAAGTCGTCAGTTAAAGTGACTGCGTGTGGAGAAGTTGCTTTGTGTTAGGTACACAGAAATGTTTTAAAACTGGAATTGGGTATGGTACATAAAGATTAGAATTTCTTAATATTTAAAATGACTTACTGTCTCGAATGAATTGGATCTTTGAGATTAGAAGGAATGTGTTCTATGGAAAGAAAAATTATGCCAAATTGCTTTAACTTCATACACACACTTTGAGAATTTGTTTGTTTACTGTCTTTTTGTTCATAATTTGCAGTGTATATGATGTCTCACGATTATTATGTAGGTAAACAATGCTTATAATTACAGTCATAGTAGCCATTTATATGGAAGCTTACATATCTTTTTTTTAATAGGAATGGAGGGCCTCAAAACTGCCACCAATGCAAAAAGCAACATCGCAGTTGTGACAATAATGTAGGTTTGCTGCAGACCACAAACCATCTCATTCGTTCTCATTCATTTTTTGTTAGAGGTATTCTTTTGGGAATGTGCTGTTCTGTCAGTCGCGTTACAGTATTGTCTTTGCCTATGGCACCAGTATTTGACACTATGGAATATTTTACCCATAAATCCTGGGTAAAATCCATTCTGATTATTAGGTGATGAAGCTTGCATCCTAAATTCTTCACAGAAATGAGGACTGTGGTATTGAGTAGCCTTCTTAAAAATCTGATGTACCACGTTCTCATTACTTTCCTCCAGCTAGGCATATTTGCAGCAGCTGATATTTCTTATCAGCACCAACCATGTCTTGGTTAAAATGAATCTGACGTACACAGGCTTCTGTGTTTTGCCCTCTTCATTGTCATGTGGATGTGGATGAGGATGTCAGCAGCACATGCTTTTTGTTGCTCCATTTCAATGGTCCAAACTGGAGCACTGTGCAGTGCAATGATCTTGTCCTTCTATAGCTCAATTCTATTGATTTAGTTACTTTCCTGTTTATGTTGATGGTGCCCATACAAGGAGTGTTACATGATGAGAAATTTTGCCAAAGCTGGAAAATTATAATAATTACACATCTGTAAGGTGTAGCATATGTGTATCAGTATCACTGCTTTCATCTGTGTTTGACAGTTCACTGTCATCAGAATCTGAAATTTTTTCTACAAATTCATCACTTTCTAACGTGTATGAAATATCACTGGGCCACAGACTATTTTTAGTACTTGAAGCCAAGTTTGCGTACTGAAATTCTTATTTGTCTGCACAATAGAATGCTATTTTCTGAGACATACATACATGAACAGCAAGAAGATGAATGCAGCATCTATTCACAGTCTCAGATTCAACAAGTACCTTCAAACTAACCATTAGAAGGGAATAAATATTGTACATTGTTTTGTGTATAGGCACCTTACAGAATTCTCAAGTACTAATAAAAATGTCAATGAAGTAGCATTGGACCATAGAAAATAAACCGATTTTTATATGCTACAGACAGTGATCTGCATTTGAGTTCCACTATTCCTCCAACAGATCACAGCACTTCAACCGGTTGTCTGGAGTGCAACCTTATAGTCCACAAAAACTAGTAATAAGCAATGTGCCACATAATAATTCAAGTACCAGTGGCAAAGGACAAAGTTTGTTATTGACAGATGAAGACCATTCTGATACTACAAATATTATGAAAATGGCTGTGATCTCTCTAAAGCTAATGGTACTATAAAACATATAAGAAATTGCTGTGTAGTGTGAGTATACTCATTCTTTGGCATGTGATACCTGCAGAATGCTCGTATACTTGGCAATCCCCAAAACTACATCTACTGATGTAAAATCTGATTAAGAGTAGTAGTTTGTTTCCTAAATGTATCAGCACCCCTACGGATTAAACATACAGCAGAAGTGTCTCGCAGGACAGTTTTTGTATGGAGGGAAAACACTCACCAGAGAAGAGTGATAAGGATGATGATGGTGGTGGTGATCAACATGTTTACAGAAGAGAGCTGAACTTTTCTGGGTTATTATGCAGGGAGTAGTGGTAATTTCCTACCGATGTTTCTGGACAACCTATCAGTCCCATCTTCAGGGTTCAAGAATCCACACATGCTTTCTTTTGGATTCTTGAACCCTGAAGTTGGGACCAATAGGTTGTCCTGAAAAGTCAGACGGAAATTGCCTTTACTCTTTGCATAATAACCCAGAAGAGCTCAGTTCTTATCCACTTTGCAGTGGAAGCCTGAAATCACACAGCATATTTACAGATATGAGTGCAAAAATTGCACATGTGGCTGAAATAATGAAGTGTTTATACTGCATGTAATTTTTTCATTATAAATTATTTATAGTATCTAAATGTGACAATAACAATACCAGATTTGCAGGCCTGGAAGTCTTTTGTAATGGAAAAGTAGGCTCTTACTTTATGTACGATATGAGTTAGGCTGAAGAACAGAAAAGATTATGTAGAACAGATTTAAGCCATACTTCTTCCATATAAACATGTAAAGAAAATTTATGTTTGGTACTTGCTTCTGACAGTTTGGTGTGAAATTTTATTAGCAGCATTTGCCGTGCTATGGGGAGTTAGTTTCAAAGAAATGAAGTAATCCCAGAGGTGCTGATTATTCAAACAATTCTGCACCCACATAGGTACACCCTTTCCTCAAACCCATACAGAATTGACATCATCATCTTGCACACATTTAACTTAAACTTGGTAAAATGTGCCTGCTTACATGAAACATTTGTGCATGATAACCAAGGTAAGCGTTGCCAAACCTAATTACTGCCTTAACACTGAGGTACAAAGGCAAGAATAACAATACAGTATGAAGAATATTTTTTATAGCATCTCATGTGATTTTACTTTACAGAAATGTGTTTTGTGTGTGTATGTATGCAAGACATTACATGCATGACATAGACAGTGCATTTTTATGGTAATCACATTCATCTATTCTATTTATAGAAATTAATGCACAGGAAACTGTAATTTATTATAATGTCTGAATGATACTATTCACGATTTGTAACTTAGATGTAATTTATAATATTCTGTGGATGTTTGTATGTGATAAACTTGTCTTGCTGTTTGTAATTTGTGCTAACTTGTGGGATTTTAAATAATTGCGATTATGTTTTCTTTAGGTTTGCAAAGTTCTGAATTGGGTAATACAAATGTGTGTTTACAATAGATTTTTTTTTTTTTTAGAAGAGAGCTGGAGTTAATACGGCTTATGAAGAGAGTGAATGAAGGTTTATTACCAACATTTATACAACAAAGCAAGCAGGTAGTTCAGAGTGCTGAATTTGTTTGATCTGCATAAGAGTACAAGCAAACTGTGTGAAGTTTTGATCACATCCAACTGAAGTAATGTTGCAACGAACATATTGTATTGAGTAATGCATAACAGAACCTAAGTATTATAAGCAGAGAGCTTAATTGTTGACATACATGACACTTGGACACAAACTGTATGCTGCAGATTTTTTCTGCTTTCAATCATTCCAGAAATAATTAACGTAGGTAGATTTTTAGATGATTTCAGGCTTTTGAGGCAGTTTACTGCTGCTAATATTTGTCCTGTTTTTGGGTGATGGCATCTTGTAAAAGTAGGCTGTATTGCCAATGTTTCAGTGACTACTTTTTTCATCTTCAAGGTGAAGTGGTGACCTTAGGGCACTTGCCAGTATTTATCATATGTTTCCACCATTAGGACATTGAGCCAGTGGGTAGTGAAAAAATTTATGTATGAGAAGGGCTGATCAGTCTCATTGCTGGGGGAAGGGAAGTGATATGGAGTTGGTATGGTGAGAGAAGTCTTGTTCAGACAGTGTCAGCATTACAGCCCTTTTCTATACTGTGCTATCATTCCAGAACTGCATCAGTGTAAGTATTTATTTCCAACATTTTGTACGTTATATATTTCAATACAAACACACTGAAGAAATTTTAGGAATGTGATATATACATTAATAATCTTCATTCTGATTTTTTTTTTTATTTGATCATTATTAAATTGTTGAAGAACTTGGGATTAGATAGCGTAAGTTAGAGTGTCTGAAGTTTTAAATAATGTTACTTGTCTTTTAGTGAATATCATTTTCATTTTTATGCACACTACTATTCCATTGGTTTGAAATTTGTACATTATGCAAGGAAAAAAAAAAAAAGTTCTGAAATTCACACATCTCAGTTGTGAAACACCAAAGACAGGGTAAAAGAATTCAGTAAATACAGTTCCTATTTAAAAAAATGTAATTCAAGCATGATTGTAGTTCAAAAGATAAGATGTTTATTTGAAAAATGTGTACATTATAATGGTAATATTTTCAAAATCACACTTTTGTTTAGCTCTTAGAATATTGTATAATGAAATTTTTGCACATATCAGTGCTTGTCATATATATATATATATATGTTATTTACTTTGGACAGATTTTTAGGATGATAAGGCAGCCTCCAATTTCTTAGTGTTTGTCATCTTGTTTTGAAGTAGGAACTAATGATGACAATAAGAACATTGTGTACATCTGAACCCAAGCTCTCCAATGAAACCAGTCGAGTTCCTTGATGCTTGTTTGTATAAATATCCGGAGGATAAAAACTTTATTACAAACTGCTGAGATCTTTTTGTGTGTATTAGTTGTGACCCTTATTTTAATACATCATAAATTACAAATATACAGTTGTTACATCAGTATTCTTTTGTCAGACTTGTTTTTGAATGCAGCTTGTTTATTCAGCTGATATTTATCAATATTTGAAATGTAGTGAAATGAATAAATATTTGAGTGTTTTACTTTATGTAAATTGCTTTGGCTATGCATTTGAACACCACTAGGAGGATTAAACAAGAGAGAATGGATTTGAATGAGTCATACCAGTGTCTGATCCATGCTGGTGTTGTTAAATGTATTAGACAAGAACATCAATACTATACAAAAAAGCATAAGAACACTCTTCCATGCTAGTAAGGAGATTGATCTAGCAGTGAAAAAGACATGCAGCTTTAAGAAGTATGGTGCATAGTAATACCATTTGAAAATATGGTAACAAAAGGTAAATTTGTTTTTATACAAGCCATTATATCCTACAAGGGAAGTGGAGGTATAGCTCAATTTGTTCTTTCAGCAGTAAATGGTCAGCTGCATACACTGGCCACTTTACCCCTGGGGAAACAGCTCCTGGTACCCAATGAATTGGAGGTTGGTTGGGCTGTAGAGCTGCTTCTGAGGAGAAAAATATTCGTGAACGTGTCGAAAAACAAAGACCCAGATGTTGGCCTGAGGAAACTACAATATGCTACAAGATTTCATTAGTCCCGTGATAACTAATTTAAATGTAATTTTATATTTGTCAACATGCCACACCGTATACATAAGTGTACTAATACTCTTTATGATTATGCCCTAATTCATTATTAATACTTACGTTAGTTTAATGTATGAACTTAAAAAAAATGGGAAGGTATTTACAAGTAAATTTGTTGGGACTGGGCCCTCGTTTTATAAAAAAAGAATTTACCGGGCCGCGGATCTCACAAAGGTTGAGAAATACTGGTATAGCCCACAGCTTAATTACTATACTGTGCTATCCCATCTCCTTTGAAAATATGGCAGGATTAAATACATACCAAGGGGCTGTCAGTAACAAATCAAAGTACATTACATACATACATTAAACAAGTTCAAATTAAATATGGCGGATGCTTGCTATAAATACTAAACCTTCCTGTCTCCCATCCAACATTATGAAAGTCAAAATGGACATGCACGTGTGTGAGATATGCAGTGGTGAATTTAAGTATTCGGTAAATAAAATGCAATCCCCCCCTCCAAAACAAAACCGTTTAATAAGGACCTAATGCGTATAAAATAGAGTGACAAACTTATAAAAGGCTATCAGGTTGCAGCACATTCTACAGCAGACTGCTACAGAACATGACACAATACACTTCCTACAGTAATGAGGCTGTTCTGTGGTATACAAGTGTACGTACTGAAAACCCAACGTCCTATAAAATGTGACGCCACGGTGACTGTCACACCATGATAGTTGTTTCGCAGGATTTTGTTGCTTCAGTCTTCGGGTTCTACGCGGTCTACAACTGGACGGTAAATCTGTACCAGACTGAATGGTGTCAATCTGACAAGACAGTAATCGTCACTACTTCAAACAATGTTTGCCAATGGGATTTGCTGTATTAGGTCCCAGGTTCCGACACCGACAGACCCAAAGGACTTTTTCATCCTGGTCTTACGCGTGCGTCACTGTTTGGACGTGGACCACGGATCATTAGGTAAAACCCCCGTTCGACCGGGTCATTTGCTGTTGCGCAGTAATCGTAGGGAAATTCTGTACTCCATGTTGTCTGTGCACAACCTGAACAGCGATAATTGTCTTTCTTTACAATTGCCATGGCGGAACGTAGGGGTATGGTCTGCGACGTGCGCTGAGGTTAAGGTTACATTCTAACACTTGTTTCATTTACGGGCAATAAAAGGTATATCATGAAGGGCGCTTTTAGTATTACATGTAATTCTAGTTCGGGAAGTCGTTACAATGCCAATTAAATGGTTGATGTTATTATGTGTGTAATAATAGCACTGTCTTCCTTTTTGTAAATAGCTGACTGGCCAATTCGTAAAGTATGGGGAATACCGTGTCTGCTGCTGAAATTACAGCAGCGCATATTATGGGTTCTACGGAAGGAGGTTTTACACCCGGTCGACCTCGTACATTACAGGGAAGTGCGCCACCATCGTGTCCCATGCACAAAAAAGAAGTAATTATTATTTTATTAATTATTACTGTTATTATGGCACTGGTTGGCATTTTTAATAACTGAATCAGGGGCTTATGGTGAAGTGTTCTATTAAAAGTGCGTTAGGAATAAGGCTGTATGTTTTTTTTTGTAGCTTCTCAAAAAGGACTTTGCTCCATGGTGTTGGTTCATAACAAGGTTTGGTGTTTTACCAGCTTTTCTGATTGTCTGACGTATTGTAAGGTGTTCTTTTCACCTTGTTTCAAGTGAAATCATGTTTTTACTTTAACAAATGATTTGGTTGAATTATTTCAATATTTTTGTGGTAGATTTGGGAAATATGATGAAAAGCTGATATTCACTCTTCATTACTCTAATTTGACTGATAGGAGGCAGAATATGAATGGAGCTAGCCTAGATGCCAAGAAGTTACTGAGGTCAAAGCTTGTAACTTATGGTCACATTATATCATTGGCTGTCAAATATACTATTTGTCTGTATGCAGTTTGCAGTTTTTTCTGAATTCGGAAGCAGTATCTTTTTCTTTATTCGGAGATGCCATTATGGTTATTTGATATACAGGAGCCTGATTTAACTGGAAAATATAATTTGTCATCGGTTTAAACATTAAATTATGGGCATAGTATGGAAATTATGTAGCCATAATGCACATTAATGAAAACCTGTCATCATGTTTATATAGTGCACTCCATTTTTTTAATTTTTTCTTGTGTTTAGAGTTTTACTTTCAGTGTTGCATGTGCCTTTTTCTGTCAGTTATTTAGGTTAGCTTGTGTTGAACTTACCCAGAAATACATTGGTTAAGTCAACTCGACATCCTACCACTTTTTGTGCAGTTTTCCTAGTTATTTGGCTATGTCAAGAAAGCATCAGCCTCAAATTTTATATTACAGTGTAGCTGTATTATACATTTTACTGACAAAATTTTTAAACTTACAGCTGAATTGTGTGAGTAATGAAGGTCATCATAGGCTTAACTGAAGACTAGATTCTTAATATTGTAACTGATGTACTTGAGTGACATCATGTGTAATTAGCAAGTTAGAATATCAGAGTAATTGTAGTAGAACTGAGCATGCTGTATTTTGAAATGGAGGTACAGATTAACAGTTACTTGGCAAATCATGCTAAAGTCATATGCACACTTTTAGTATTGTGTTATAGAGACTATCATTTCTGCTTCATATTGAGGTCATTTCACACTGAGATAGGAGCCAGAGGTTCACTTTTTTGCATAAACTTTGTTGTAATTTTTATCATTCCCTGTAGACAAATGGTGTTTTCTTTCTTTCACATTCTCCCCAACTCATCATTTTTAATAACAGTTATTAACAGTTCTTTACTTTTTCTAAAACGAGAGATGCTTAGGTTTGAAAAGGAGAGGGAAGAAAAGCTATATTGAAATATCAAAATATGTACTGTAGTATTGAAAAGTCTGATATGCCATGACTGTATTGTTTGTTTTTGTTCAGACTTTTCTTTTCCTCTGAAAAGGTGATCCTTTTTGATATACTGTTGCATGTACTGACAAAAAAGGTCCTACATAATCATTCACTTACCTTCTGCATTAGTATGTGAAAATCTCTTGTATCAGACATTCTTAACAGATTCTCATTTTTTTTTAGGTCTTTACACCTGGATGTCCAGTAGCCAGAAATGATGATATCAATCCTTTAAATATGGTAATGATTGACACCTTATAAATATTTTCATGTGCACTTTTAACCACAATGTTCTCCATGTTTTGGAGAAGTTTCACAAATAATGTGTGCCTTCCTTTTATGCAGATGCCCCCGCCAAACCAACTTCCAGCACCAGATCAACCATTTTCTCTTCCAACTCAGCGGCAGGTATCTTCCATTCCCAAAGCTGGTACTGAGAATGAGTTCTGGGTTTATCCATCTCAGCAGGTATGTTTACGAATGTTCCATTAAGTCAGATACCTGGGATAAAATGTTGGCTTTGCTTTGAACTGCACATTAATTGCAAATATGGTTTTTCCTCAAATAGTAGCCAGGTACTAGCCCAGAAACTGGATATAATGGGTGGGTCTCAAGTAGTGAGATTTAGTGCAAAAAATTTGAAGTAGCTATGCACTAAAACAGAAACTGTATATAGTTGTTGGGTTTCAATAGTAGTCAGATACCATCACACAAATATTAGGTCCTGCTGTACAAAATATAGTTGCCCACGTAACCTGGACCTCAGAATTTGTGCACCCTTGCTTGTATCCTATTTGCATCAACTGGTAATTGTTTCAGAAAAATCAACTCAGCCTTGAACTTGTTGTAGATGTTCTGGAATGCAATGCTTCGTAAAGGGTGGCGTTGGAAGGATGAGGACATTGCACCAAAGGACATGGGTGATATTATTCAGATCCATAATGCAAATAATGAGCAAGCATGGCAGGAGGTTTTGAAATGGGAAGCTCTTCATGCTAGGGAATGCGGTTATCCAAAATTGAAGAGCTTTGGAGGCCGTGCAAAAGATTACTCACCCCGTGCACGGATCAGGTACTGGATGGGGTAAGTTAATCGTGTTTTTGTTAGCACTGTTATCTTCATTTATTTGAATTACCAACACACATGCACACTGTTATTAAAACATTATAAAACCTCACTTGGTTAAAAACATTTTAAAAAGTCATTCATAATTCTCCGACATGTTTCGGTTGTTTCTTCCAA